>ERZ791887.1372-NODE-1372-length-16922-cov-4.702200_pt1 | contig 16922 bp, 13 predicted proteins | sample MGYA00510157_ERZ791887 | MGnify/ENA primary metagenome ERZ791887 (study PRJEB30046, sample SAMN00792112) | human gut metagenome | study: EMG produced TPA metagenomics assembly of the A metagenome-wide association study of gut microbiota in type 2... | reverse complement strand
GAACCCCCGCAAACGGAGTCAGAGTCCGGTGTGCTACCGTTACACAAATCCTCTAAACTCGGAACGCTGTTTATTATACTCGCTTTCTGAAAAATGTCAAGCATTATTTTGCAAAATTGTAAAATTCTTTTGAAGCAGGAATTAGACACAGCTTCGCCAACAAAAGGGGGCGGCAAATCTGCCGCCCCAATGCTCTGATTTTGATTACTTTGCGGGCTTGAAGCTGTCCTTCAGGCTGACGCTGCGGTTGAACACCAGATGCTCAGGGGTGCAGTCCCGGCTGTCGGGGCAGAAATAGCCCAGGCGCATGAACTGATAGGAGGTGGGAGCCTTGGCGCTCCCCAGGGAAGCTTCCACCTTGCAGCCGGTGAGCACTTCCAGAGAATCGGGATTCAGGCAGGCAATAAAGTCCTTGCCGGCGGCATCGGGATCGGGGTCGTTAAAGAGGTTGCTGTACTGCCGCACTTCGGCATCGTGGCAGTTGTTGGCATCCACCCAGTGAATGGTAGCGCCCTTAATCTTGCGCCCGTCGGCGGGGTCACCGCCCTTGCTCTCGGGGTCATAGGTAGCCAGCACCTCGGTGACGTTGCCGTTTTCGTCAGTGACACAGCCGGTGCACTGGATGACATAAGCACCCTTCAGGCGGCACTCGGGTCCGTCGGGATACAGGCGCTTGTACTTGGGGATGGGCTGTGCCATAAAGTCGTCTGCCTCAATCCACAGGTCGCGGGAGAAGGTGATGGTGCGATTGCCGTCGGCGGGATTGTTGGGATTGTTCTCAATCTCAAAGGTCTCGCTCTGCCCGGCGGGATAGTTGGTGATGGTCAGCTTCACCGGCTTCAGGACTGCCATAACCCGCTGTGCGGTGGCATCCAGGTCCTTCCGCAGGCAGGATTCCAGGAAAGCATATTCAATGGTGTTGGGAGACTTGGCAACGCCCACGCTCTCGCAGAAATTGCGGATGGAGGCGGGGGTGTAGCCCCGGCGGCGCAGACCGCACAGGGTAGGCATCCGGGGGTCATCCCAGCCGGATACATAGCCGCCCTCAATCAGTGCGCGGAGCTTGCGCTTACTCAGCACGGTGTGGTCGATGCCCAGCCGGGCAAACTCAATCTGCCGGGGATGGTTGGGCACGGACACATTCTCCACCACCCAGTTGTACAGGGGACGGTGGTTTTCAAATTCCAGGGAGCACAGGGAGTGGGTGATGCCCTCCAATGCGTCCTGGATGGGGTGAGCAAAGTCGTACATGGGGTAGATGCACCACTTGTCGCCCTGGCGGTGATGGTGCATATGGCGAATGCGGTAGATGACCGGGTCACGCATATTGAAGTTGCCGGAAGCCAGGTCAATCTTGGCACGCAGGGTGTATTTGTTGTCTTCAAATTCACCGGCACGCATCCGGGCGAACAGATCCAGGCTCTCCTCCATGGGGCGGTCCCGATAGGGGGAGACGGCGGGAGTGGTCAGGTCGCCCCGGTACTCCTTGAACTGCTCGGGGGTCAGCTCGCAAACATAGGCAAGCCCCTTTTTAATCAGCTCAACGGCGTATTCGTAGTCCTTTTCAAAATAGTCGGAGCCAAAATAGAACCGGTCACCCCAGTCAAAGCCCAGCCAGTGAATATCGTCCTGGATGGCCTGGACGTACTCCACGTCCTCCTTGGTGGGGTTGGTGTCGTCCATGCGCAGGTTGCACAGACCGCCGAACTTCTCGGCAGTGCCGAAGTCGATGATCAGCGCCTTGCAGTGACCGATGTGCAGATAGCCGTTGGGCTCCGGCGGAAAACGGGTATGAACGGTTTTTCCGGCAAACCGACCGCCTTCGGCGATATCTTCCTCGATGAAGGCGTGGATGAAGTTTTTGCTTTCGGTGATTTCAGCCATATAAAAACATCCTCTCTCCTGAATGGTACAAGTGTATAATGGAGCATTATAACCTATTTCCCCGTTGTTTGCAATAGTTTTGTTGCGGTCTGCCTGGGGAAATGCGGCGTTTTGAAAAGAGCCTCTGGAACAGGGCGGGTTAAAGAATATTTTACTTGCTCAATTCCTGGTTTTATGCTAAAATACAGTCGATGTAATCTGCAATGGTGCAGACAGTTGGAACAAAGGAGTGAAATGATTTGGCAGAAGTCAAATATAAGCGTATTTTGCTGAAAGTAAGCGGCGAGGCTCTGGCAGGCGATGCCCATCGCGGGCTGGATTTCAGTGTCATCAATTCCGTATGTGAGTCCATCCGGCAGTGCCGGGACATGGGCGTTCAGGTGGGGCTTGTCATTGGCGGCGGCAATTTCTGGCGTGGTGTGAAGGACGGTGCCGACAAAATGCAGCGTTCCCACGGCGATGCCATGGGAATGCTGGCAACGGTGATGAACTCCATCGCTGTGGCAGATGCCCTGGAAAAGCACGGGGTGGATGCCCGGGTGCTGACCGCCGTGGAAATGAATAAATTCGCCGAGTACTTTACCCGGGATACCGCCGACCGCTATCTGAACGAGGGCAAGGTGGTTATCTTCGCCGCCGGTACCGGCAACCCCTATTTCTCCACCGACACCGGCGCTGTGCTGCGTGGCGTGGAAATCGAAGCCGATGCCATCCTGATGGCAAAGAATGTGGACGGCATCTACTCTGCGGACCCCAACAAGGACCCCAGCGCCGTGAAGTTTGATGACCTGACCTATGACGAGGTACTTGCCCGCCATTTGCAGGCCACGGATACCACTGCCATGACGCTGGCAATGGATAACCACATGACCCTTATTTGCTTCGCCCTGAAAGACCCCCAGAACATTGTCCGCGTGGTGTGCGGTGAAAAAATCGGAACTACCGTCAAGGAGGATTAACAAATGAGCGTTGATTTTAAGGAATTTACCAGAAAGATGGATAAGACCCTGGAGCATCTGGGCGAGGATTTCGGTGCAGTCCGTGCCGGTCGTGCCAATCCCCAGGTTCTTGACCGCATCTGTGTGGAGTATTATGGAAGTGAGACCCCCCTCAACGGCGTGGCAACCATTTCTTCTCCCGATGCCCGTACCCTGGTCATCTCCCCCTGGGACAGCAAGCTGCTGAAAGACATCCAGAAAGCCATCCAGACCTCTGACCTGGGCATCAACCCCCAGAACGATGGCCGCGTTATCCGCCTGGTGTTCCCCCAGCTCACCGAGGAGCGCCGCAAGGATCTGATTAAGCAGGTCAAGAAGTACGCCGAGGATGCAAAGGTTGCTCTGCGCAACATCCGCCGGGACGGCATGGACTATGTGAAGAAGCTGAAGAAGAACAGCGAAATCACCGAGGACGACCAGAAGAAGGCAGAAAAGGATTTGCAGGATTTGCTGGATAAGTATATCAAGAACGTGGATACTGTTCTGGCTGCCAAGGAAAAGGAACTGATGGCAATTTAATTGCCATTGCTGCTGTCGGGGCGGTCATTGTACCGCCCTTACAGCAGCGTGTATCTGCCGGAAGTCTTGGCGAGGTAAGAGTGAATAGTGAATAGGTGAAACGCCCGATAAAACGGAATAAAAACTTTTTTCTATTACTTTTTCACTATTATCTATTATCTGAGCCCACGCAGTGGGCGTTTCCGGGGTAGGGAATTGCCGTATCCGTACAAGCTTCGCAGCGTCACTAAAAGGCTGAAAATGAAAAATGCACTGGGATTTTTTATTTTCAGCTTTTTATAGTGTTTGGAAAAATTCAGAAAGAGGTGCGCACATTGCCGCTGTTTGAGACAAAACAAGAAATAAAACCGGAAGCACAAAAGCTGGCTCCGCCCCGGCACATTGCCATTATTATGGACGGAAACGGGCGCTGGGCGAAAAAGCGGGGGCTTCCCAGAACTGCGGGTCATGCCGCCGGTGCGGAGGCTTTCCGCCGGATTGCAAACTATTGCCGCAGTCTGGGCGTGGAGTACCTGACGGTGTATGCCTTCTCCACGGAAAACTGGAGACGCTCTGCCGATGAGGTGTCCGGCATCATGAAGCTGCTGCGCAGATACTTAGAGGAAGCCCTGACGGACATGGAGAAAAACCGCGTCCGGTTTAAGTTCTTCGGCGACCTGTCCCGGCTCAGCCCGGATTTGCAGAAGCTGTGCCAGCGGGCGGAAATGCAGTCGGCGGACTATGACGTTCAGGTGAATTTCTGCCTGAATTACGGCGGAAGGGATGAAATCATCCACGCCGTCAAAATGTATATGCAGGACGTGGCCGCCGGAAAGGCTGACCCCGCAGAGCTGACAGAGGACGTACTGTCCGGCTATCTCTATTCTGCCGGTGTGCCCGACCCGGAGCTGATTATTCGTCCTTCCGGGGAGCAGCGCATCAGCAATTTCCTGCTGTGGCAGTCCGCCTACTCGGAATATGTGTTCATGGATGTGCTGTGGCCTGACTTTACCCCAGAGCATCTGGACAAGGCCATTGAAGAATATCACCGGCGCAACCGTCGGTTTGGAGGGGCATAATTCATGAAAAAACGTATTATAACGGCTGCCGTCCTGATTCCGGTGCTGATTCTGGTGGCTCTGGTTGCCCCGACCATTGTGGCCGCCGTTGTGTGGGGGCTGCTGCTGGCGGTGGGTGTGTATGAGCTATTGTATGTCACTGGCCTGGTGCGCCATCTGAGAATGGTGTTGTATTCCGCGGTCATGGCCTTTGCAGTCTCTTTGTGGAGTTTGTACGGCGCAGAGCGGAGTGTGGCAATGCTGGGGCTGCTGATTTTCTGGATTCTGCTGTTTTCGGAGATGATGGCAAACCACGTCAAGGTGGATATCGAGATGATTGCCTCCTGCTTCTTTGCCGGCGCGGTTGTTCCGTATCTGCTGTCCGCCATTATTCGGATTCTCACCATGACCTCTGGCCGCTATCTGATTGCAATTCCATTTTTGATTGCGTTCCTGTCCGACGGCGGCGCTTACTTTGTGGGTTCCATGTTCGGCAAGCATAAGCTGGCTCCGGTCATCAGTCCCAACAAAAGTGTGGAGGGCGTAGCCGGCGGAATTGTTGCCGCCATGCTGGGTATGCTTATTTATGCCGTGGTGTTGCAGCTGGTGTTCAGGTTCCAGGTGGACTATGGTGCAGCCATGCTCTATGGCCTGGTGGGCAGTGCGGTGGGCGTTTTCGGCGACCTGTGCTTTTCCGTGGTCAAGCGGATGTCCGGCATCAAGGATTTCGGAACACTGCTTCCCGGCCACGGCGGTTTTTATGACCGCTTCGATTCCATGGTGACGGTTGCTCCTTTGGTGGAGGCACTGATTTTACTGATGCCGGTGGTGAAATAAAATGGTGAAATGTGTGAGTATTCTGGGCAGTACCGGTTCCATTGGACGGCAGAGCCTGGATGTCATTGAAAACCTCAAGGAGATTCAGGTTGCAGCGCTGACCGCCGGAACCAATGTGCAGCTGATGGCACAGCAGTGCCGCCAGTTCCACCCGCAGCTGGCGGTAATGGCAACCCGGGAGGCGGCGCAGGAATTGCAGGCGGCGCTGACCGGTGAAAAAACCCAGGTCGCCTGGGGCGAGGATGGACTGATTGCAGCGGCGACCATTCCAGAGGCGGATTGTGTCATTACCGCCGTTGTGGGCATGGTGGGTCTGAAGCCCACCCTGGCTGCCATTCGGGCAGGAAAGCGCATTGGCCTGGCCAATAAAGAGACGCTGGTCTGCGCCGGTGAGCTGGTGATGGCCGAGGCGGAAGAATGGGGGGCGGAAATTGTCCCGGTGGACTCCGAGCACTCTGCCATCTTCCAGTGCCTCATGGGATGCACAGACCGCAGAGAGGTAAAGAAAATCCTGCTGACCTGCTCCGGCGGCCCTTTCTTTGACATGGATGCCGCAGACCTGAAGTATGTGACCAAGGCAGACGCTTTGCGTCACCCCAACTGGAAAATGGGGCCGAAGATTACGGTGGACTGCGCCACCCTGATGAATAAGGGGCTGGAAGTGATCGAGGCCATGCGGCTGTATCGGGTTCCGTTGGAGCAGGTAGAGGTGCTGGTACACCGGCAGAGCATTGTCCATAGCCTGGTGGAGTTCACTGACGGTGCCGTGATGGCACAGCTGGGCGCACCGGATATGCGGCTGCCCATTCAGCTGGCGCTGACCTATCCTCAGCGGATGGAGTCCCCCGCGCCCAAGCTGGATCTTACTCAGTGCGCGGCGCTGACCTTCTGCCACCCGGATTTAGAGAAGTTCCCCTGCCTGGCGCTGGCGATGGAGTGCGCCAAGCGGGGCGGCACGGCGTGTCCGGCCATGAACGGCGCAAACGAGGAGGCGGTCGCCCTGTTCCTGGCGGACAAAATTGGATTCTATGATATTTACCGGCTGGTTGTTCAGGCGGTGGAGCAGGTTCCCTTCATTCAGAATCCCACATTGGAGGAGATTCTGGAAGCCGATCATCTGGCGCGGCAGGCCGTCCGAAAATGCCGGGAGGTATTGGTGTAAGACCGTTTGGCATTTTCCTTTTACTAACACAAAGCGAGGCAAGTTATGACAATTTTCAGCGTAATTTTTGGCATTATTCTGTTCAGTCTCTTGATTTTTATTCATGAACTGGGGCATTTCACTGCTGCAAAGCTCTTTCATGTGCAGGTCAATGAATTTTCCATGTTCATGGGTCCTGCCCTGTGGAAAAAGCAGAAGGGTGAGACGCTCTATGCCATTCGCCTGATTCCCCTGGGCGGCTACTGCGAGATGGAGGGGGAGGACGGCGAAGGGCGGGAAAATCCCCGCTCCTTCTGTGCTGCTGCCTGGTGGAAGCGGCTGGTGATTTTGGTTGCCGGCCCCATGATGAATCTGCTGGCGGGACTGGTGCTGTTTGCTATCTTCTTTGCGCCCCAGAAGGCATACAACGTGCCGGTGGTTGCGGCCATTGAGCAGGGGAGTGCCCTGGCAGCGACAGAGGATGCGCCGGGGCTGATGGAGGGCGACCGCATCCTCAAGCTGGACGGCGAGCGCATTTATATGTACAGCGACTTTAACCTGGTGCTCACCGCCAATGCAAACCCCCACACCAATCCCGAAGATCGCCACGATTTGGTGGTGCTGCGGGACGGCCAGAAGGTAGAGCTGAAGAATTTTGCCATGGAAAAGCGGGAATTTGTCAATGAGGACGGCAGCACATCCCTGCGCTATGGCTTTAGCTTCGGGGCGGTTGACCGCAGCCTCAAGACCCTGATTTCCCAGACCTGGAATGCCTGCCTCAGCAATGTCCGCATGGTGCGCATCAGTCTGCAAATGCTGTTTAACGGAAAAGCCAGCGTGAAGGATCTCAGCGGCCCGGTGGGCATTGTGGCCATGATGAGCGAGACGGCCAACCAGTCCGGCAGCTTTTATTATGCGCTGCTGAATATGCTTTCCTTCGGCGGCCTGATTACGGTAAATCTGGGCGTGATGAATCTGCTGCCCATTCCCGGCCTGGATGGCGCACGGGCGGTGGGTGTTCTGCTGACCACCCTGATTGAATGCATTACCCGGAAAAAGGTCAACCCCAGGTACGAAGGGTATATCCAGAGTGCGGGCACTTTGGTGCTGTTTGCACTGCTGATTGTGATCATGTTCAAAGATGTAATTCAGATTTTCAGGGGGTAACAGAAATGACCAGACAGATAATGGTTGGCAATGTGCCCATTGGCGGCGGTGCACCGGTGGCCATTCAGTCTATGCTCAATACCAAAACCACTGATGTGGAGGGCTCCCTCCGTCAGATTAAGCAGTTGGCCTCCGCTGGCTGCCAGATTGCCCGGCTGGCCGTGCCCAACCGGGAGGCAGCCCGGGGCTTTGCGGAAATCTGCAAGGAAAGCCCCCTGCCTCTGGTGGCGGACATTCATTTTGACTATCAGCTTGCCATTGCGGCTGCGGAGGGTGGTGCCAGCAAAATTCGCATCAATCCCGGCAATATCGGCGGGGAAGATCGGGTGAAGGCAGTGGTGGATGTGTGCAAGGAAAAGCATATCCCCATCCGCATTGGTGTCAACGGCGGCAGCCTGGATAAGACCTTGCTGGAAAAGTACGGCCATCCCACCCCGGAGGCTCTGGTGGAGAGCGCTTTTCAGCATCTGGAGCTGCTGGAAAAGCAGGGCTTTTATGATACCTGCGTATCCATGAAGTCCTCTCATGTGCCCAATATGGTGGCAGCGGCGCGACTGTTCCGCAGCAAATGTGACTACCCCTTGCACATCGGCGTGACCGAAACCGGACCTGTGCGCCAGGGACTGATCAAGTCTGCCATGGGCATTGGTGCGCTGCTGCTGGATGGCATTGGCGATACCCTGCGGGTCAGCCTGACGGATGACCCGGTGGAGGAGGTTTACGCCGCCAAGGATATCCTCAAGGCGGCGGGACTGCGCAAAGAGGGCGTGGATATTATCTCCTGCCCCACCTGCGGCAGAACCCGCATTGACCTCATTGGCCTTGTCAACCAGGTGGATGCAGCGCTCAAGGATTGCCAGAAGCCCATCACCGTGGCGGTCATGGGCTGTATCGTCAACGGTCCCGGCGAAGCCCGGGAGGCGGACATCGGCATCGCCGGTGGCGACGGCTGGGGCATGATTTTTGAAAAGGGTGTTCAGGTGGACAGACTTCCCTATGATCAGCTGCTGCCCGCCCTGCTGGAACGAATTGAGAAGATGTAAATGCGCAGGCTGTAGGGGCGGATAGAATCCGCCCGCAACCCAAGATTTTAGCAAGCACTCGGATGAACGTACCCGCTAACTGTAGGGGTCGACGAGTATGTCGACCCGGCACAGAGCACCCCGAAGGGGCGCTTTGTGTTGCGGGCGGATTCTATCCGCCCCTACAGTCCGTGTCGGAAGCTGGCTCCATTCAACGAACTGCTCCATCCCGGAAGCGGGCGGGTCGACTGCTAGTCGCCCCCCCACAGAGCAGCCCTTTTATCCTCACGGTTTCTGAGCAATATCGTCACCGGGCGGGTCAGGGAACTACCGTATCCGTACAAACTACATAGCGTATTTAAAAAGATGAAACAACAAATTTATTTACTGGATATGTTTTCCGACTATACGCCGCCTGATGAAATTGCCGAGGCTCTTTCCCAGGCGGCCATTGTGGCAGCGGACATCCATGCGGAAAGTCGTACCGTTCATGTGGCTGCCCATAGCGAGCACTATATTCCCCAAAAGCTGTTGGAAACCATGGAGCGGGACGTGGCATTGCTGTACGGCCTTGCTGATATCAGCATCACCGTCACCCACCCGGCATCCGAGCTGCATAAAATCCAGCCCGAGGAGCTGATGATGCTCTTTGTCAACAGCAACTCCATCACCCGTGGATCTCTGGCCGGTGCTGCCTGGGAATGGGAGGGGGAAAAGCTGACCATCAAGCTTCGTGCCAATGGCAAGGATGCCATTGAGGAGCTGATTCCACAGGTGCAGCAGTCCCTGCGGGAACGATTTGCCTCCCCTGTGACCATCACCGTGGAGGCAGGCAGTGCGCTGGAGGGCAAGGCTTTGTTCGATGCCATTGAGGCCATGCAGCAGCGGGAGATTGAACGTTACCCGCTGGTGCAGGCCAGACAGCAGGCATCTGCCCCCCGGGTGGAGGCGGCGGACAGTGCCGCTTTCTATGGAAAGCCTTTCCGGGGCACCAGCGTGCCCATGAAGGATATGTCCATGGACATGGGCACCATTATCGTGGAGGGCAGGGTCTTTGCCGTTGACCATAAGGAGCTGACCAAGCGCAATGCCTATGTGGTGAAGTTCGATATGACGGACAATACCAATTCCATCCGGGTCAGCCGCTTCCTGGAAGCCAAGGAAGCCAAACCCATCATTGAAAATGTGCAGATTGGCTCCGTCCTGCGGGTGCAGGGAAAGCTGATTGAAGACCGGTTTGAAAATGACATGGTGCTCAAACCCTATGCCATGATGCCGGGCAGCCTGCCCAAGCGGAAGGATCTCGCCCCCGGGGAAAAGCGGGTGGAATTGCACTTGCATACCACCATGAGTAACATGGATGCCCTGACGGAGACGGCAGCTGCCGTGAAGCAGGCTGCCGCCTGGGGGCATAAGGCCATTGCCATCACCGACCACGGTGTTGCCCAGTCCTTCCCGGACGCCATGAAGGCCGCCTCCAAGGCAAAGGTGGCAGGAACGGATCAGAACATCAAGATTCTCTATGGCTGCGAAGGCTATTATGTCAACGATGTGGACGACCGGATTGTGGTGCATGGCAGCCAGAAGATGGACTTTGATGAGGAATATGTGGCATTTGACCTGGAAACCACCGGCCTAAGCTCCAAAAATGATCATATCATCGAAATCGGTGCGGTGATTCTGAAGCGGGGACAGGAGGTAGACCGATTCCAGACCTTTGTGGACCCGGAAATGCCCCTCAGCCCCAAGATTGTGGAGCTGACCGGTATCACCCCCGATATGCTGACGGGAGCGCCCAAGCTCAAGGAGGTGCTGCCAAAATTCCTGGAGTTCATCGGCAACCGGGTGCTGGTGGCGCACAATTCCGATTTTGACACCGGCTTTATCCGGGTGGCTTGCGAAAAGCTGGGCTATCCCTATGGCTTCACTGCGGTGGATACCCTGATTCTGGCGCAGAATATGCTGCCCCATCTGAGCAAATTCAAGCTGGACATCGTGTCCAATGCCCTGAATCTGCCGGACTTCAACCACCACCGGGCGGGGGACGATGCCAAAACCTGCGGCCTTATTATGGATCGGCTCATGACGAAGATGGAGGAGGAATTGGATGTCCATACCCTCCAAGCGGTGAATCCCTCCATGATTGCCCTGCGCTCCAAGGGGCGGGTGACCGACCGCCATGCCCGGCATATTATCGTGTTTGCAAAGAATCAGGTGGGGCTGCGAAACCTCTATCACCTGATTTCCGATTCCAACCTGAAATATTTCAAGCGAGTGCCCCGAATGCCCAAATCCTCTATTCTGGAGATGCGGGAGGGGCTGATTATCGGCTCCGCCTGTGAGGCGGGCGAGCTGTTCCAGGCGCTGCTGGACGGAAAAAGCGAGGATGAGCTGAAGCGCATTGCCTCTTTCTATGACTACCTGGAAATTCAGCCCCTGGCCAATAACCGGTTTATGCTGGACAAGGGCATAGCAAAGGATATGGAGGATTTGCGGAATTTCAACCGCACCATTGTCCGTCTGGGCGAGGAGCTGGGCAAGCTGGTGGTTGCTACCGGCGACGTTCACTTCCTGAATCCGGAGGATGAAGTGTTCCGCCATATCCTGCTGGCAACCAAGGGCTTCGAGGATGCAGATAAACCCAACCCCCTCTACCTGCGTACCACCGATGAAATGCTGGAGGAATTTAAGTATCTTGGGGAGGAAAAGGCCTATGAGATTGTAGTCACCAACCCCAACAAGATTGCGGATATGTGCGAGAGCCTGCGCCCTGTTCCCCATAATTTGTTTGCCCCCAAGATTGAAAATTCCGTGGAGGATTTGGAGCGGCTGGTTTACGGCAAGTTCCGAAGACTCTATGGCGACAATCCCCCGGAACTGATGACCAAGCGCGTGGAAACGGAGCTGCATGACATCATCAACTGCCATTACGATGTGATTTATATGTCGGCGCAGAAGCTGGTGCAGAACAGTCTGGAGCATGGCTACCTGGTTGGCTCCCGTGGTTCTGTCGGCTCCTCCATCGTGGCGTATATGTCTGGCATTACAGAGGTAAATTCCTTCCCGCCCCATTATCGCTGCCCCAATCCGGAATGTAAATTTGCCACCTTCGATGTGCCCAAGGGCTATGGCTGCGGCGCAGACCTGCCGGATGCCGTCTGCCCCAAATGCGGCACAAAATTTGAAAAGGATGGTTTTAATATCCCCTTTGAGACGTTCCTGGGCTTTGGCGGCGACAAGGTGCCGGATATTGACCTGAACTTCTCCGGCGAATATCAGGCAAAGGCTCATGCCTATTGCATTGAGATGTTCGGAAAATCCCATGTGTTCCGGGCGGGAACCATCGGCACTGTGGCAGAAAAGACAGCCTTCGGCTATGTGAAAAAATACCTGTCCGAGCGGGGCAAAAGCGCCAACCGGGCAGAGGAAGCACGGCTTGCCGCCGGATGTGTGGGGGTGCGCCGTACCACAGGACAGCACCCCGGCGGCCTGGTGGTTATCCCCCAGGAAAATGAGATATGGGATTTCTGCCCGGTGCAGCACCCGGCGGATGACCCCAATGCCGACCAGATTACCACCCATTTTGAATATCACTCCATGGAAGAAAACCTGCTGAAGCTGGATATGCTGGGGCATGATGACCCCACCATGATTCGTATGATGGAAGATATGACCGGGGTGGATGCCAAAACCATTCCCCTGGACGACAAGCGTACCATGTCCATTTTTACTTCCTCCAAGGAGCTGGGCTATGAGAATGACAAAATTCTCGGACCCACCGGCGCTGTTGCCATTCCGGAGTTTAACACCAAGTTTACCCGTGGAATGCTGCTGGATACCATGCCAACCCGGTTCGATACCCTGCTGCGGCTGTCCGGCTTCTCCCATGGCACCGACGTGTGGCTGGGCAACGCCAAGGATCTCATTACCTCCAAAACCGCAACGGTTGACCAGGCCATCGGCTGCCGTGACGACATTATGATTTACCTCATCTCCTGCGGAATGCCGGAGAAGCGCTCCTTCAAAATTATGGAGGCGGTGCGAAAGGGCAGGGGACTGCCGGAGGGGGCAGAGCAGGAAATGATTGATGCCGGCGTTCCCGATTGGTACATCGGCTCCTGCAAGAAAATCAAATACCTGTTCCCCAAGGCGCACGCCGTGGCGTATGTTATGATGGCGTTCCGCATTGCCTGGTTTAAGGTCTATCACCCGCTGGCGTTCTATGCGGCCTATTTCTACCGCCGCAGCCAGAAGGGCGGCTTTGATGCGGTGCTGATGACCCAGGGCAAGGAGGCAATCATGGCGAATATGGATGCCATCACCTCCAATGAAAACGCCACCGACAAGGACGATGATTTGCTCACCACCATGGAAGTGGTGTATGAGTATTACATCCGGGGATTTGAGTTCTTGCCCATTGACATCTACAAGAGCCACGCCACCAAATTCCTGATTCAGGACGGCAAACTCCTGCCTCCTTTTGTGTCCATTTCCGGCCTGGGCGAAAATGCAGCCTGGGACCTGATGAATGGGCGGGAGGGAAAGACCTTTATTTCCATTGAGGAAGTGGCGCTGGCCTGTCCCAAGGTGTCCAAGACTCACATCCAGATGCTCAAGGATGCAGGTGCTTTTGGCAGTTTGCCGGACACCAGCCAGATTAGCTTGTTTTAATGACGCTGTGGGGTGAATGGAAGCAGCTTCCTCCAGTTGAACTGTAGGGGCGGCTCCATTCCGCTAGCTTCGGGTCGACTGCTAGTCGTCCCCTACAGTCGGTGTGCGAAGACTGTTTCTGAGCGGTACATTACCGGGGAGGTTCGGGAACCGACGTATGGGTACAAGCCCAGTGCGTCATTGTCATGCGGCACTGCCGCAAGGAGGGTTTATTATGAGTTTACTTGGCAACATTATCTGGTTCATTTTCATTGGCGTTTGGTCGGGTCTGGGCTGGCTGATTGCCGGTGCGCTGTGCTGCATCACCATTGTGGGCATCCCGCTGGGAATGCAGTGCTTCAAAATGGCAGGGCTGACGGCTTCGCCCTTCGGCAAAGAGGTTATCTATGGCGGCGGGACGGGCAGCTTCCTTGTTAATCTTCTGTGGATTGTTCTGCTGGGCTGGGAGCTGGCAGTGTATTACCTGGTGATGGGCTGCATCTTCTGCGTCACCATTGTTGGCATTCCCATTGGCCTGCAAAGTTTCAAAATGGCAAAACTGGCGCTGATGCCCTTCGGTGCTGCGGTCGAATAATCCTGCGAAAAAAGCGGTACAAGGAACGGTGCAAATGCATCCTTTCCTGTACCGCTTTATGCCGTCACCGGCGGCAGGCACTCCCCGCAACCTGGGGGGGGGAAAAATACCCAATCCGTATCAATCGTTGAAGGCAGCCATGAAGCTTCTTATTTTTCTGCGTTTTTAATCCGCGCCGTCACGTCCGGCGGCAGGGTGATGTCCGCTGCCTTGGCGTTGTCTGACAGGTGGGACGGCGTGGTGCAGCCGAACACGGCGGAGGTGACATCGGGATTGTCCAAAACATACCGCAGCACCACCTGGGCACCGGTCATGCCGGGCACATTGTTGACGAAGCGGTATTTTTGCCCCTGGATGATTTTGCCCCGGTGATTTGCCAGCGCCCGTGCCAGATACCACAAATCCTTGGGCTTACGGATTTTGAACACCCGGTTGGTGTACAGGGACTCCGCCAGCGGTGCCCCGGCAATCACGCCAATGCCTTTTTCGTGGAGCTGGGACAGCAGCGCTTCCCGGTCCTGCCGCATGATGTTGTAGTCCGGCATGACGAAATCCACGCATTGGGTGTCCCGGATATATTCCAGCACATCGGTGTCAAAGGTGTTGACACCCACCGCTTTTGCCAGTCCTTCCTCCTTGAGCCGATGAATCTCTTTGAGATACTGAGGGGTCAGGTCGGCAATCTGGGGGCCATGCACCATCACCAAATCAACATACTGTAGTCCCATGGTTCGCAGGCTGGACTCCACGCTGGGGAATACCCACTGGGGGGTAAAATCGTGAAAATACCGCCCATGTTCCACCTTGGTGCCGAATTTGGTGGAGATGACCAGCTCCTCCCGGCGGACGAGGCTGGATTCTTTCAGGATTTTTCCGATGCGCCCTTCGGCAAGGCCATAGCTGTAGCCGGTGTCAAAATAGCGGATGCCCAGCGAATAGGCCTGCTCAAACAACTCCGTGGCCTGCTGGTCGGTAATCAGGGATTTGCCCCACACGCTGGCGCAGCCGAAGCCCAGGGTGGTCATTTCAATGCCGGTGTTGCCCAGCTTCCGTTTTTCCATGTAAAAAATCTCCCGCATTTTTGTTATTACTATAGTTCAAATGGCGGATGCTGTCAAGAGTCCGCTGCTGCATCAAAGGAAGGAATGACTATGACTTACTCCGGTATCAAGCCCGGCATTTTTATCGACCGACCCAATCGCTTCATTGCCCATGTGGAGATTGACGGCGTGGTTGAAACCGTCCATGTCAAGAATACCGGTCGCTGCCGGGAACTGCTGCCCAAGGGGGCGGAGGTATACTGCCAAGAATCTGATAGCACCACCAGAAAAACAAAATTCGATCTGATTGCCGTCAAAAAGGGCAGCCGTCTTATCAATATGGATTCCCAGGCTCCCAATCGGGCGGCGGCGCAATGGCTGCAAGAGGGCGGCCTGGGAAATATCGAAAACCTGCGGGCGGAGACAACGCACGGTGATTCTCGCTTTGACTTCTCCTTCACCAAGGGCGGCGTGCCCTGCTTTTTGGAGGTAAAGGGGGTTACCTTGGAGGAGGACGGCATTTGTATGTTCCCCGATGCCCCCACCGCCCGGGGAACCAAGCACCTGCATGGTCTGATAAAGGCGGCGCAGGAGGGTTATGGCGCTTATGTGCTTTTTGTGATTCAGATGGCGGATGTCCGGTGCCTTCGCCCCAATGAGAAAACCGACCCGGATTTTGCCGCCGCTTTGCGGGCAGCGAAAGAAAGCGGCGTGCAGGTGATGGCGGTGGAATGCACGGTCACCGCGGACACAATGACAATTTCTGGTGCAGTTTCGGTGGAATTATCAGATAATGTGGAAAATTTGTGAATAATGATTGATTTCTTCCCTGATTCGTATATAATAAGGGATGTGCAGCGGCGTACCCGCTGTGTAGAAAAAATGGTCAAGGAGAATGAACATGAAAAAGTTTCTGGCAATCCTGCTGGCTCTGAGCATGGTTCTGTCCCTGGCTGCCTGCGCGTCTACCACTGACAGCAAAAAGGCAACCGAGGCTCCCACAGAGGCGGCAACCGAGATGGTGACCGAGGCTCCCACCGAAGCACCTACCGAAGCTCCCACGGAGGCTCCCACCGAAGCACCTACCGAGGCTCCCACCGAAGCTCCTACGGAAGCTCCCGCACAGCCCATGACTCACGCAGAGTACATCGCTGCCGAGCTGGACAGCGAAGTGTACGTTGAGACCTATGTCCAGGCACATCAGTCCTGGTGGGATGGTAAGATTACCGTTTACGCCCAGAGCGAAGACGGCGCTTACTTCATCTACAACATGGCCTGCACCAAAGAGGATGCAGAGAAGCTGGTTCCCGGCACCAAGCTGCTGGTCAAGGGCGTGAAGTCCGAGTGGGCTGGCGAAGTTGAAATTACGGATGCCACCTTTGAAATTGCAGAGGGCAGCTTTGTTGCCGAGCCTGTGGACGTGACCGAGCTGCTGGGTCAGGAAAACCTGATTGACCACCAGAACGAGCTGGTTTCCGTCAAGGGTCTGACCGTTGAAAAGGTCGAGTACAAAAACGGCGAGCCGGGTGACGATATCTATGTTACCTTCACCATTGGCGAGCTGACCGCTGATTTCTGCGTGGAAGCTTACCTGACTGGCCCCGACAGCGAGGTCTATGCTGCCGTTGGCGCTCTGAATGTGGGCGACGTGGTGGATGTGGAGGGCTTCCTGTACTGGTACAATGGCGCCAACACCCATCTGACCAAGGTCACTGTCGTTACCCCTGCTCCTGCGGCAGAGGCCGATGCTCAGAACGAAACCGCTGAGGAAGCTGCTGTGGAAGATGCTCCCGCAGTGGTTGCTGAGGAAGCCACTGAAGAAGTGACCGAGGCTGCTACCGAGGCTGCTACCGAGGCTGCAACTGAGGAAGCTACCGAGGAAGCTACCGAGGAAGAAACTGAAGAAGCTACCGAGGAAGCTACCGTTCCCGAGGAGACCGTTACCGAGGCTCCTGTTCCCGGTGTGATTACCAAGGCCGCTCTGGTGACCGACGTGGGCACCATTGATGACGAGTCCTTCAACCAGGCCTGC
>ERZ791887.1367-NODE-1367-length-16959-cov-9.483081_pt1 | contig 16959 bp, 16 predicted proteins | sample MGYA00510157_ERZ791887 | MGnify/ENA primary metagenome ERZ791887 (study PRJEB30046, sample SAMN00792112) | human gut metagenome | study: EMG produced TPA metagenomics assembly of the A metagenome-wide association study of gut microbiota in type 2... | reverse complement strand
GTGCCCGTAATTGGGCACCTCTCGGCCTCAAAGCCCCGCAGTGCGGGGCTTTCCGGGGTTTGGAAACCGCAGTCTAAGATGCACCTTGAGAGGCGTTTTCGCAGTCGTAGGTGAACGTCAGACACGAAAAATGCCCGTGACGGCAGACTTTTCAAGGTGGACATTCCGCAGGCGTTTGAGGAAATCGCAGTTTTCAACCACTCAAAAAAGTGCTTTTTGTGCAGCGGCGATTTTCAGCGCAGATCGTACATATTTTGCGCCGCTGTAGTCAATGAAAAGAGACTTTCAAGCGTTCAAAAATCGCACCGCTGTAACCAAAGAAGCGCTCCTCCGGCAGCGCAAAAATTGCGCCGCCATAACCAAAGATAAGGCGGCGAGGTTCTGAGGTGCAAATGATAACTTTCTGATAACAGTTCGACTTTCGGGTAGCTTTGTTCTCTTGGTTACGGTATTGTTCGTTGTCGAAAGGGGCTGATACCATGCCAAAACGACGAGCAAACGGCGAGGGAAACATCCGAAAACGCAAGGACGGACGCTGGGAGGGCCGGTACACAGTCGGTCACGATCCGGAGACAGGCAAGGCCATCATCAAGAATGTGCTGGGAAAGACGCAGGCCGAGGTCAAGGAAAAGCTGAAAAAGGCAATCGAGGAAAACGTCGGTATCGACTATGGGCGGGCCAAGACCTACACCGTGGGTAGCTGGCTGGAGGTGTGGATGGAAAACTACGCCAAGGTGAAACTCAGACCGTCCACATTCAAGACCTCGCAAGGTTTTCTGAAAAACCACATCAAGCCGCAGATCGGCGGTATCCCGCTGGCAGACCTGACTTCTCTGGACTTACAACGGTTCTACAAGCACCTGCTGGACGGCGGTCGGGTAGACCGCGTCGAGGCCAAGAAGAAGCCGAAAGGGTTAGCACCAAAGACCGTGCGGAACATCCACCAGATGATCGGCTCGGCGTATAATCTCGCCATGGAGCAGAAGTTGGTGAGCAAGAATCCAACGCAGGGCTGTGCGTTGCCAAAAGTCGAACACAAGGAGATGAAAACCCTGACCTCGGATCAACTCAGCGCCTTCTTCCAAGAGGCCAGGGACAGCGGTGTGTACGAACTCTACTACCTCGACCTCGCCACAGGGCTGCGGCGGGGCGAACTGCTGGGCCTAAAGTGGACAGACGTTGACCTCGACCGTGGCGTGCTGAAAATCCAACGGGCCATTTCCCGGCAGAATGGCAAAGTGGTCGAAGCACCGTTGAAAACGAAAAACGCCTACCGCACACTGCCGCTGTCGGCGGATGCGATAGACGTTCTGAAAATGCAGAAATGCAAAGTCGGAAATAGCGAGTGGGTATTCCCATCGCCCACCGGAGGCCCCATGTCACCGGACAGCGTCCTGCATATGCTACAAAGAGTCCTAAAGAGAGCGGGGTTGCCCCGCATCCGCTTTCACGATCTCCGCCACACCTTCGCGACCATGGCCCTGCAAAACGGCGTGGACGTGAAAACGGTGTCCTCCATGCTGGGCCACTACTCGGCGGGCTTCACGCTGGACACCTACGCCCACGTTACCACCGACGCCCAGCTCAAAGCCGCCCAGACGATGGGAAATATCCTCTCCCGTGCGGTCTGATGCTTTCCGCTACCCGCTCCCGTTGGGGTCAGCGTTTGGGTCAGGAAAAAGCAACATCCGAAAATAGCAACTTATGAAAAGCAAAAGTCCTCGAAATCAGACGATTTCGAGGACTTTTGGTACGCCGTGAGGGATTCGAACCCCCGGCCTTCTGGTCCGTAGTCTAATAAGCGCGATTACGCTTGTTCACGTATGTTCACGCTGCATCCCTCTGAATCCCTTGTGTTACAAGGCTTTCAGGCATAGTGGAAGCGTCGGCGATTGAAAAATCAGAGTTTGAAAAAATCTGGTTCTGAAGAAAATTGTTAGAAGAGTGTTAGAAGAGCGGTTTGCTATTGTGGAATAGAAAGCTGGGGAAGTATGACCTTGGGAAAATATTTTTAACCAGCATTTTGAGTCATTAAAGTGTCAACTTCTTTTAAGTATTAGGAGAAAAAATTATGAGGGAAAGCACAGTAATATCTATTACAAATTCAAAAGGTGGTGTTGGGAAGACTACCACCGCATTAAATCTTGGTGCTGCACTTGCGGCAGCGAAGAAAAGAGTCTTGCTGATCGACAACGACCCGCAGGGCAACCTCACTGCTGCATTGGGCTATACGCCTGGGGAGCAGAAAAACACCTTGGCAAAACTCGTGCTCGTTCAAATTGACTCGCCAGAAGATTTAGACCTGCACCTTCCGCGCACCGTGATACATACCGAAACCGGTATTGACCTGATTCCCGCCAATAAACGTCTTGCGGACGCTGCGGCCCGCTTACAGGTCATGCAGCTTTCGCAATATAATGCCGCCGGTTTCTCCGATGCCCTTTGCGAGAAGATAATGGACAAGCTGCTGACTTCTCTCCGCGAGCAATATGATTACATTATTATTGACTGCGGGCTGAAACACGAGCTTTTGACCATCAACGCACTCGCCGCTGCTGATTATTGCATTATTCCAGTGCAGGCACATTTCCTTGCAAGTGAAGGAATTCCGGATGTATTGGAAATGGTGAAAAATGTTCAGAACCGATTCAGTCCTAATTTGAAGATTGCAGGCATTCTCTTGACTATGTATCAATCGCGCCCTCAGCTCTGTCAGAGCGTTCGAAACAGTGTAAATGATATCTACGGCGAGAGTCTCCATGTTTTTGAGCGCCCGATCGAGCAGACAATCAAGGTCGCCGAGTGCCCTGCTGCAGGAATGAGCATTCTTGATTATGCACCCAAGAATCCTGCTGCCGAGTCATACCGCAGCCTTGCTCTGGAGGTGCTTCATCTTGCCTAAACGCGACATGAATGACCTGCTAAAAAAGCGTATGAGCGCCACACAGCAGGCTGCTGAAATTGTGGTGGGCGACGAGGCGTATGAAACGCTGTTTAGAGGTGCACCAGCACCGGAGGCATCGAGATTCTGTGATCTGCCGATAGACAGGCTTCGCCCATTTTTTACTGCCGACATCGGGTTCCATCCCTATCCGCCAGAGAAACTCAAAGCGTTTTCACAGCAACTTGCCGAGCAGGGAATCTACGAGCGTGTTATCGTCCGCCCTATCCCAGACAGCAACGATTATGAGATCCTTGCCGGTCATAACCGCACGAGGGCTTGGCAGATGACCGGGCATGACATGATCCCAGCCGAGGTGGTGAGTGCCGACGACGCGAGAGCTGTCTCTATTGCTGTTGCCACCAACCTCCTGCGGCGTCAGGATCTTACCATCATTGAGCGCGGCAAAGCATATCATGCATTGCTTGTTGAGAGCAATCGAAACGGGCAAAGAAATGCTGTCTGCCCAACCTTTGGCGATTCTCGCCAAAGGTTGGCAGAAACAGACGACGGAGGAACTTCTGGCGAAGATCGCCAGAAGTATAATGCCCGCAAACTCGTGGCAGATTTCTTTGGCGTGACCGAGTATGAGATCCGCAAAGCAATCAAGCTGGCGGGCCTAATTGGACCGCTTGCGGAGATTTTGGAAAGCACTCCACGCAAGCTGCCGATTGCTTGCGCTGAGTTGATTGCTGACTATGACGCGATCACCCAGCAGGCATTTGTGGAGATGTGCTCTATCGAGGGCTACACGCTCAATAAGGCAACGGTGCAAAAAATTACCCGCACCTGCCCGCCCCCTTCTGTGGGAAAACAGGAGATTTACGATGTATGGCGGCAGGCTCGTGCCGAGGAAGCCCAGCGCCGTACTGCACCTCCAAAGAAGATCAGCTTTGACCGCAGGAAGTTCGCTCCGTACCTTGAAAAGCTGGGCAGCGACAAGGAACTTGAAGAGTTGTTTTTGGCGTTCTTGCAGCAGCGGGTGGGCTGATGTATAATGAAAAAAAGTAAAAGAAAGGATACAGAACGCTATGAGCGAGCAGGAAAAAATCCAGCTTTTTGAGGATCAGAAAACCCGCACGGCATGCGAGGCGAGCAACTGCGAGGCAAGGCTTATGCAGCGTTTGAATGAGGAGGGTATAGGTGAACTGCTGACAATTTGTCAGCAGTTGAAAATGACCGCCTCTGACGGGAAATGCCGTGCAACCGATATTGCTATAGAAAAGAAATTATTGAAAGGGGTTATGCGATGAGTACGTTATCTGCAAAAGAGTATAAGTGCTTTGAAGATATCAAGCGAATTCGTCCAGATGGCTCAGAATACTGGGCAGCGAGAGAGCTCGCTCCCGTGCTGGACTATGCAAAATGGGAGAACTTCTATAAGGTTATTAAGCGTGCCATGATTGCCTGCGAGAACAGTGGACGCAGTACCTTGGAATGTTTTCCTGAGGTCAGGAAAACATCTCCCATGCCGAATGGAGGAGTAAAAGACATCCTTGATTACGAGCTTTCGCGTTATGCCTGCTATCTGATCGTCCAGAATGGTGATCCACGCAAAGAGGTGATCGCTCTCGGTCAAACATACTTTGCAATTCAAACCTACCGGCAGGAGGTCGCAGACCGCTTTAATCAGCTGGATGAGGATAGTCGCAGGCTTGTGGTTCGCGGTGATATCAAGCAGTGGAATCAGCTTTTGGCAGAGACCGCGCGAAACGCAGGCGTTATCACGGCGGAAGAATTTGCAATCTTTCAGAATGCCGGATATATGGGCTTGTATGGCGGAATGACGGTAGATGATATTCACCGCAGAAAGGGACTTGCCATCGGCCAAAAGATACTTGATTACATGGGGAGTACGGAGTTGATTGCTAACCTGTTTCGCATTTCGCAGACTGAGGAAAAGCTGCGCAAGGATCAAGTTTCGACTTCCGATGCCGCGACCGCTGTTCATTATGCTGTCGGGAATGAAGTAAGAGAGGCAATCCGAAAGATCGACGGCACTATGCCGGAGAATCTTCCGACACCTGAAAAGAGCATTGCGCAGTTAGAGCGTGAGCAGATGGAACGCCTGAAACAAAAGGCAATCGATGGACAGCTCATGCTGGATGAATAGGCTTTTCCTATGCAAATTATGTGCACAGAACCTAATTCTTAGTGAACAGAAGATTTTTGCCGGAGGCGAGAGAAAAATGCCCTGCGCATTTGAAGATATCAGATGCGCAGGGTACTTGATGTTCTTGAAAAATTTTGAAATGTTGAACATTTAACTACATGCCTCTCAGAGAGTTGGTAATATCTTTCTCTTAACGTACTAAGATGTTAGATGTACTAGGGGGGAGATATAAGGTATATCTCGATGATGGCAACTACAAAGGATGCACCCCTGAACTGCGGCATATAGCGGGTCGCGTCGTCGGAAGTTGTTGTGAGATTGCGGTTATAGTGTCCGTTGTAGTAACTCTGCTGGGTCTCGTTGCGCTTGAGCGGGATACCTAAGCCGGCGATTTAATCCTCTTCAGAGATCGATTAATCAGCTTCTTGATATCCCCCGTTCAGATGTGCAATCTCTCGGACATAGTTTACTATCTCTTTTCGGAATGATGCCTCGTAACTTCATTTTATCATGGGCTGCAAACCATGTCTCCTTTTATGTTCATAACTTATGTTACCCTATCTATTCGACTTTGGAGAATAGTCTGCAGGTAAAATGTGCATTTGTTTTAACTTAGTGATAAAGGTTTCTACGCTGTCAGAGGAAGAGTCGTTATAGAAGTTAATTGCATACCACCCAAGTCCTTTTGCGGCATTGATGTTCTCAGCTTCATCATCAATAAGCAATAGTTGGTATGTATTATTGATACCACAATTAAGACTCTTTACAAAGTCGAAAAAAGCACGAAATGTAGCATTTGAGGGCTTACTTTTTCGCATTTCGTATGAGAAGAACCGATGCTCACAACACTCTGGAAGATAGTGATCTCGGATATATTTATCACCGTTTTCTCTATCTAAATTCGAAAATGGGATGATAGTATACCCATACTCTTTATGTAAGTCTTCAATGACTCTTTTTATCATTGTATTAGGAATCCACGTTTGCTGCCATTGGGTCAGAATTTTGTCCCATTCATTTTGAGAAAGACTGGTTTCGGCTTTGGGAGCGTTCTGCATGATAAAATCACGAATAGTAATACGACCTAACATAAGATCGTTATCAATATTGAGACGATCTTTTCGACTTTTTTTAATGTGAATTTTATATGTTTCTGATAGAAATTTATAAAAGCTGTCGATATCGCCATCTAAATACACACCGCCAAGGTCTAAGGCGATACAACTTATTGTTGGGTGCAGTGAATTCTCAAAGGTGCGATCAAATTGTTGATTGACCCCGCCTAGAAGATAGCCGCTTTCCATTTTAGTTATTTGAAATGGTTTAGATGCAGTAGAGGGTGCACCAGATATTTTGTTGACGAAAATTCCAGAGCTTTCATTACGTTCAGTGATCTTAATTTGCCCCTTCAGATTTGTTATGCCATCACGGGAAGCATAAGAACGAACATCAATCCCCCTGTCTATCAATGTATGATATAATTCGACGAGACGCGCATCGTTAGTTTGCTCACATAAGATTTGAGCGTTGTTCCCAAGTTTTAAAATCTTAGCGTATTGAGCACTGTAGTCGTTACTTAGAAGAAAGTCCAAATCACGACCAATTATTTTTAAATTAGCAGCATCTGTAATAAAACTATCAAATTGTTTCTTTACCTCATGATTGCTGTAAGTTCTGTCACGATTGCTCTCACCTAAATAGCAGCCTACTGCGGCAAGTAATGCATTGCTAATAAGAGTATAGCTACTCCCTATAATATCATGGAGACTAAATACAAAAGTTAGTAGAGGATTACTGTTCAGCGACGCAGCATTGTCGATTGACAAGAAATTAGGAGCATTGAAGACAAAAATAAGACATGTCCAAATAGAGAAACAAATCGACTTGAATGCTGAGTTATTTTTTCGATACCATGTAAACGCAACAAACAACAGCATTAGTAAAAAGCATACAGTTTCAAATGAAAATATGGATAAAAGCACTTTGAACCTCCTTATTAAGATGGTTGTAATATTAGCACATAAAGCCTCTGAAAATAATCTTAGTGCTAATAATACCCAAATGAATTACTCTGATATTTCGGGGATTATAGAGTTGAGCATAGCAGAAAAATTCATAAGGTACATTTCTGAACGCTTTTTTGATCGCGCAACATATGAGGGGTGATAGGAAGCGACATAGTATCGTTGCCTATGCTTATAAAGAGGAAAGCTACAGGCTCGGACCTTGCCTATGCGCATATTTAATTTATTTTCAAGTGCAGTTTGTACAATAGAGCCAAGTAAAATTACAAGTGGAGGATCAAGTACTTCTATTTCGAAAATTAGATTGTCTATACAAGCAGTTATTTCATCTGTAGTTGGGTATCTGAGTTTACTAGAGCTATCAATAGGAGCGCATTTTACAAGATTTGTGCGATAAATAGAGAGCCCCATATCATTTGCAATGCTTTCCATGGAATCAATGATACGACCACTCGGTGTTCTACCATCTAATGGAGATTCCGATGCGAAATGTGTAATTTTTGCAGAGATACCAACAACCATGATAGGTCGCTTTACGTTAAATGTGGAGACCAGCAATGGCTTTTGAGAGAGAGAGAGAGAACACTTTTGACAGCTAAGAATGCGATTGAACATAGAAATCTCCTTAAAAATGTGTGTTAATGTCTTTAATGCAACGGGTTAAAATGTCATCGTCAGTCGCACTATAGTTATCTACGGAAAAGTTGTACTGCCGCTTGGCACTTACTAAATTATTGGAATTTATATAATGGGGAGAGACAGACTGTTCATTGAATAATTCGTTATATAATCTCGTACCATGATAAGGCCTGAATTGAAAAGCGGTTGCCTGAAATTTTGCGGGAGTTGCATTTGCAATTTGTTTTAATTCAGTAGCGAGGCTTTGTGTTTCCAACATTTGACTTGTCGTTTCTGAGGGAAATCCACAAATGAAATATCCTTTTACATTGATTCCAGCTTGTAATAGAGCAGTGATTACAGAAATAACATCAGAAACAGAGCCTAATTTGTTGATTCGTTGGCGGATTTTATTGGAACCCGATTCGATTCCAACAAAAACCTCATCACAGTTACTTGATTTTAACTGAGGCAGTAAATCAAGATTGTTCCTAAACGAGTTAACATGTGCCATGCATCGCCAATGCAGAGTAGTATATGTTTCAAATATAGAGCAAGCGGTTTTGATACTTTGACGGTTCTGGAGAAAAAGATCATCGAGAACACGAATTGACGAAACCTTTGGTGTAAGAGAGAGAATTTCAGAGATTTCATGCAAAATGTTCTCTTTACTTCTAACGCGTACAGTTATGTTTGGATTAGCTGATCGAGCGCCTCCGCAGAAAGCGCAGTCATATATGCATCCGCGGGATGTAACGATGCAGGCTTCAAGATGACCATACTTATTTTGTATTTCCCGACCACTAAAAAGAGCCCTGTCTACATGAACAGTATCGAGGTCGCTGGGATAATAACACGAAGAACATGATACTTGATAAACACAATTATAGCCATCAGTCCAAATAGGGCGTTCGAGGCAGCTATTATCTAAAAGGGCAGGAATTATTAGTTCACCTTCTCCAATAATAAAAGTGATAGAATTTGAAATTTTCCAGCTAACAATTTCTTGCCAGACGTACTCAGTGGCCTTCCCTCCTATAAAAATGTGAACAAATCGCGTTATTTGAGAGAGAATCTCGTGAATTAAGTCCATATTAACGGAAAAGACATTAAACCCAATATTGGAAAAAGAACCTGAGTTAATTATGCGTACGATATCACTGACCCCTAGCCGTTCATATACACAGTCAATTATCTTGGACGGGAGACCACTGTCATTCAACTGGGTTGCAATATATCCAAGGCCAAGTGGCGGAAGATAATCCTCACCGTCGTCTGTGGAATCGTGATATAACGGCGAATTAAAGAGAATAAGACCGTCTTTTACATGGTGTGACATGAGAACATCTCCCTTACAAGGTGTTACCAGCAGAAGTATGAAAGTTATGGTAGATATAAGTAGATAAACTTTTTTATTATAATATACACTGCGTTGAGCCTAATATCAAGAATGATGCATAGTCAAAAAAAGATATTAACTCTATGAGCGAACAGGAAAAGTCTGGCTTTTTGAAGATCAGAAGATTTGCACAGCATAGGATGAGGAAGAATAGTGTTTCTCTGTTGGAAATGTAATCCGTGCGCTGACAGGCTGCGAGAATCCGTGGCGGTATTGGAGTGATTTGAAGTGAAGGCTGAAAGTAGAAGGCACTGTTGAACTGTACGAAAAATTCGTACAGTTCAACACGACTGTTCCAGATGGGAAAATGAGATTGACTGATGTAGCAAAAACCAAGCAATTTCTTCGTATCATGCAGTCTGCTTCCTTGCCAAAAGCTGAGGTCATACAAGCATAGATTGTCCAAATTGGCCACGAACGCATCGAGAAAAGCATTGATCCAGAACAGGCCATAGATTGTGACTTGGAAATCTATTTCAAAAAGGCTATGATTCAAATTGGGGCTGTCAAAGGCTGTTTCCAATCCATATCCGCAATGAGCTTACTGATGAGGGGCAGAAACGCAGAGTGGGTAAAAGGCAAGAATATGCCATGCTGGTAGTGGCATCCATGTAGGATATTCCAAGGCAGTAAAGAATGCGGGCTTCGAAGAGAGTATAAAGGTTGCCAAGCGTGGCATCACCGCGCAAAATGCCACTCAGGTGAATTTAATGGCCGCAAAAATGATCGAAGTATCAGCACGGGTAATTGATAGTCCGGATAAACTGAACGATAAATAATTTCAAAGCGTAATATAAAGTGCGAAAGGCTCGACACCGTAAGGTGCCGGGCCTTTCCGTTTGAACGAGGTGAAAAATGAACAATCTATGGAACCGCAGCGTTGGCCCGTTTGATGAGGCGGCTGCACAGAGGCACAGACACATGGGGATGCTTGATTGCAACGGGGATGTGAACGCGGATGCAGTAAATTTCCTTGCCCATCTTTGCGCAGGCCTATTCTTTGATGCCCTTTGCGATTCTTATGTTGAAATGCAAACCGTATCCAGGATATGTCAGGCTTTTTGTAAGTCTGAAAATGTAGAGGCGCAGAGAGTAGTCTTAATGATCTGCTCAGAGTATGACGCGATGAACCATCCTGTCCCGGAAGCTATCTGGTGGATCTCCGGCAGTAAATTATTGGTGCCGCCATTCATTGAAGGATTTCTCAGTTATCTGAGGGAATATTTAAAAGAACTGGAGGTGATGTGATTATGCGAGCAATTAAAGTCTACTGCCCGCCCGGAGTGGAACCTCCGCTTTACGCTTTCATTGATGCTCTGGACGGAAAACTCAAGGCTAAGCTCCTGTGGCAAATCTTTCGACTGAGAAATCTTTCTGCCTGTGAGCTAAAGGAACCTCATTTTAAGCACTTTTCACTGGAGAGATACAGTCAGATGTATGAACTGCGTGAAAAGGGCAAAGTCCTCATTCGAATCGTTTTCACGGTGCAGAATGAGGATGTTATTTTATTGATGTCCTTTATCAAGCGGCAGCCTCGGGATACGAAGAAAGCTCTGGATCAATCTCTGTACATACTGTCGGACATCCAGCAGCATCCGGATCGTACAAGCAACTTCGATTTTCAAAGGGAGGCCACGGCGTGAAAAAGCTGATTTACCGCATTTCGGCCGCAATTGTTGTTGCCGGAATTATCATTATGAAACGGAGGACACAACGCACATGAAAAAAATCATTAGTACCTGTATCGCCCTGATGGTTTCTGCTGCATGCTCTATCAGTGCTTTTGCAATGGAAGTACCGACTAATACGACCATTCAGGACCTCAATGGTGTACGGCAGTATATTAAGATCTATACGGTCGCACCGGACACAGATCCGCAGTCGCTGATCGATGATCTTTTTGAATACGACGGATATACTTATACCTACTCGTCCATGACGAAGGAAGAGCGGTCCTATTCGGAGAAGGAGCATCACACCGAGACCGTAACAGCGGACACGGAGAAGAGTGATCTGTCCGTGGTGCTGAAGGCATTATCCCCGTCCATCGAGTATGACGACGGAGAATTTCGAGGAACACTCTATCTTGACCACTCGACGATCAGCACGGTAGCGTCTGGTTACACAACGAAGAGCTACACCGTCAGTGCGACCAAAGAAATTGACAATCTCGATACGAACGACATGGCTTACGTCCCTGATACGACTACAAAAAATGGCGTAACAGTTCAGCTCCAATCGGTAGATTGGCAGGTGCAGGGAACGTCGTTGGTCGATGATATTCTCGTGCCTGCTCAGTACAAAGCTGTTGCCACCTACGCAGGGAGAGCATCTTATCGCGCGGCGACCGGATATGTTACGACTGCAAAATATATCGGTGATATCGTTGCAGAGGGTATCGAGAGTGTTACTTATACGGTGATCTATACCGGTACACCGTCGAGTATCCTGCAGCGAGTAGTTGCCAAAAGCACAGAGAATTTTCCCATTATTTTAATTTTCCTTGTTGTTATCGCTCTTGCAATTACTGCCGTTGTACTCATTTGGCGTAACCACAAGAGAAGTCAAGAGGATACAGTTTATCACGAAGAATTTTCAGAGGAGGAAGATGAACATGAAGAGTAAAAAGTGCTGGTTTGTCACGGCTCTCACCGCCTGCTTAACGTTTTCGCTGGGAATCTGCGCAGAGGCATTAGAGTACAACTTTGACGGCGTAGAGGATACCGAATATTATCCCTCCACGAGCTATGAATCTCTCTATGGTGCTAAATACAATTATGGTGGGAGCAATGCAACGGACTACCAGTGGCCGGCATTACCCTATGGAGTGTCCAGCAATACAAGTGTCGGATGTATGGAAAAGGTTCGATTTCCTGGCTTGGTAGGCTCTATCGGAGGAAGCGGTATCGAGAGTAATATCACGAATCCGATTCAGCAGGAACCGCAGATTCCATCAACCAGCTACCAGCCTTCCGCCTATACAAGCGTTGACGGTATGGAACGCAAGGATGGCAGTATCGGTACGCTGAAAATCCCATCCTTGAACATCAATATGAAGGTATGGGAGGGCGAAACCAACACCAGCATGGCAAAGGGACTCGGCCATTATAGCTCCACTTCCGGGTGGGATGGGAATATTGGTGTTTGCGGGCATAACCGCGGCGCCAAGTACACCATCGGCAGCATCAAAAACTTGAAGGATGGTGATACGATCACTTACACGACGGTTTATGGAACCCGTACCTATGAGGTTGTAACGGTAGAGACAATTGCCAGTTCAGACTGGAGCTACCTACAGGCGACATCCGATAATCGTATTACCATCACCACCTGTCTTGCAAATCAGCCCAGCAAAAGAGTTTGCGTTCAGGCCGTAGAGGTGAAGTAAAACCCTTGCGGCACAAAGGCTTTCTCCAGGTACGTTTTATCGGCGTAGGCATTTCAAATAAACCTTTGACATAGCATGATTTCTGTATTATTCTCAAACCACTCCGGAGAATAGAAGTACAAAAGGAAGTATTTGGTTGATACAGGAATTTAAGTCCCCGAGGAAGGACGATGAGATCAGAGTCCAAATGGACATTACGGTCGATCTTCCTGCGGAAGTAGCGGAGCAGGCTGAGCGGCTTGGCATTTACGAGTTTGAGCGCTGCGTTTTCAATCCGGATACCTGCCGCATGACTGCCAGTGTAACCACTACATTTTATCGAAAGGGAGCGTAGTCAAATGAAGAAGAGCCTTTACTTAATTGCCGGTATTTTGATTGGCATTACACTTTTTGGCGGGTCATCCGTTTTGGCTGCCGGGATCACAGCGGAGCGCAGCACCAACCGCATTTATGTGGATGGACAGGAAGTACACCTGACGGCGTACAACATCAACGGCAACAATTACGTTATGCTGCGCGACGTCGGCAGAGCGGTCGACTTCAATGTCTACTGGGACAGCGACGCCAAATGTGTACAGGTCGAATCGAAAAAGCCGTACACCGGCGAAGCGCCGGTAACGTCTGCGGAGGCAAAGCCCGTGGAGCAGCCTGCGCAGACAGATGTTGCCGCCGCAAAGCAGGATATCGTGGACCGCACCAATGCGCTGCGGCGCGCAAAAGATGTTGCCGCGCTGCGTGTCAATGACAAGCTCATGCAGGCGGCGCAGGTGCGCGCGGATGAGATGGCCGCCAGCGGCATCTACTCTCACACCCGTCCGGATGGGCGCAAGAGCAACACCGTCACCGACAGCAAGTATACCGGCGAAAACCTTCACAACATCTCGGAGCTGTATCTTGAGCAGCAGCACAAAACGCTCTCCGAGGCGGTGGTCGAGCTGTGGTCCAACTCCAGGGCCCACGCGGACAACATGACAAGCTCCCGCTACGGTGAGATCGGCGTCGGACTGGCGCGGGGGGTTAACCAAAACGGCCTTGACTGCTGGTACTGCGTGCAGGTCTTCCTGCTGGACGGCTGTGAAGTCACTTGGGTGGATACGCCTGCAATGAAATGATATATCAGAGCTGTCAGAACAAAAACGTGGACATTCCGGCGTTTGTTGGGTATAATGAAATCAAAGGAGGAGTGCTTATGATTTATTCAATCTACGAAATTCAACAGCGAATCGCGCCGGTGGCGAAGCAGTACGGTGTGAAAGCGGTATTCCTCTTTGGCTCTTACGCAAGAGGTGAAGCCCGTGAGGACAGCGATATCGACCTGCTGGTCGATACCAGCGGAACGAACCTGCGCAGTCTCCTCTCTTTGGGGGCTCTGTATTGCGACCTTGAAGCGGCGCTGCAAAAGCCGATCGATCTGATTACTGTCAGCGCGCTGGAACAACGTGCGCAAATGCCCAGCGAGGAAATGTTCCGTGAAACCGTGATGAAGGAGAAACTGAATGTATATGACGCAGCCTGACCGCCAGCGCATCCAGCATATCCGCGATTACTGCGAAGAGATCCGCAAGACCATCGAACGCTATGGAGAAGGCTTTGCGGTCTTTGATCAGGATGCAGATTATCAGCGTTCCATTGCATTTTCCATTTTGCAGATCGGTGAGCTGAGCGGCGGATTATCCGAAGAATACCGCAAAGCGACCAGCAGCCGCGTGCAGTGGGGACCGATGAAGGGAATGCGAAATCTTGTCGCGCACAGCTACGGCAGTATGAACCGCGAGATCATTTGGGAGACCGCGGTCAATGACATTCCCACCCTGAAGCAGTTCTGCGAGGAGCAGCTTGCAGAAAACTGAAAATTAAACGATATACAAACAAAGCAGACCGAGTTTACTCGGCCTGCTTTTCTTTTACAAAAGGAGGAATAACCTTGAAAACGATTCGAACAAAATTCTTGTCATTATTGCTCACGTTGGTGACAATCTTGAGCCTGCTGCCGACTGCGGCTTTTGCCGCGTCGAACACGGGTTCCAGCCTCAAAATTACCACCAATCAGGCATATTGGAGCACCCGTCTGCTCGCCAACGGTACCCCGTACAGCTACCGCCCGCCGCTTGTGGACGGTAAGCTCGTGTACTGCATGGATAGCGGCCTCGGCTATCATTACGCAACGCCTTCGTACCTGAATTCCTTTACATGGACGTCCGGCACCGGTGCAGATGCAGATGCCGTATTGCAGTCGGCTGTCACGAACAGCGGCCTCAGTGAAATGGACGCCGCGACCGTTGAGAATGTCAAATGGATGATGACCTACCTCAACGACTGCAAGGAATCCAACGTCGGCCAGCTTTTTATGGCTGTACAGACCTACGTTTGGGAGAATCAGTCCTATAAGGGCGAGCCCGGCGGAGACGGCGACGCGGGCGGCTATGCCAACGCCGACACCTACGAGCTGTATCTGAGCCTTATCGACTCCCTCCTCGCAAAGAAAGCAGCTGAGGATGCCGAGTTCCAGCGTCAGATCGAGGAGTACGCTGCGCAGGGTATTGCTGCAACCATCGTGGAGGATGAGAGTGCAAGATGGGCGGTGTATGCGATCTCCAGCAACCGCAAAAATCAGTCGTTCTTTAACTACTATGGACCGCGCAAGCTCGTAACGGGCGAGCCTGCGCCCGACCAGCCCGAGCAGCCTACGGGCGGCACGGGCAAGATCGTGCTGAAAAAAACTGCTGGTGGAACCACAACCGGTCTCGCCGGCGCACGTTTCAGCATCTATTTCAACGGGCAGATCGTCGGCAACGACATCACCAATGCACAGGGTGAGATCTATGTTGAGGACGCCGCGACCGGCCTTTGGAGCTTTGTCGAGACCTCCGCACCGGACGGTTACTGTGTCGATCCCACGCCCAAAAGTGTTTATGTAGATGTTTCCGAAGGTGACCGCGAATACAGCGTTGCGGCGACTAATTATGAGCTGCCCGATATGAAGATCATCAAGCGCGACGCCATGAGCGGCAAACCGATTGCCGGCACGGTGTTTTCCATTAAGTCCGTTACCGGAAGTTATTCAACCTCCGTCACGACCGGGACGGACGGTTCCTCCACCCTCTCGGCCATTCCTGCCGGTGTCTATGTTGTGCGTGAGGAATCCGTTCCCGAGCCGTACATCGTAACCAATACCGAGCAGACCGTGGCGCTGCGCCCCGGCAAGACCTCCGAGGTCACTTTCGTTGACTATGAAAAGCCAGGTCTTGAAATTGTCAAGAAGAACATCGCCAACGGAGAGCCTATCGAGGGCGTGACCTACCGCATCGAGCAGATCGATGGCAGTTTCTCCACCAGCGCTACCACGGATAACCATGGGCGCATTTTCCTTGAGAGCATCCCTGTGGGCAGCTACAAGGTCACGGAGATCAATGTTCCCAACCATGTTATTCTCTGCCCCATCCCGCAGGAAGTGGCATTGAAGCCCGGCGAAACCTCTACCGCCACCTTCTTCAACGCCCTCAAGCCCAGCTTGGAGATCCGCAAGGTAGACAGTGTCACCGGCGATCCCATCAAGGGCGCTAAGTTCCAGATCTGGTATGGCAGCAACCATACCGACACCGGCGAGCTCAACGACCTCGGCACTTACTTTTCTGACGCAAGCGGAAAAATCATTCTTCCTGAGATCAAGGATGGCTGGTACAAAGTAACGGAATTGGAACCGGCGTCCGGGTACGCCATCAAGGAGCCTGCCACGCAGGAATGCTTCATCTCCGGTGGCGAGAGCAAGGTGCTGACTTTTGAAAACACGCCCCTTTCCGCCATCATCATCCGCAAGGTGGACAGTGAGAGCGGTCAGCCGTTGGAGGGTGCATGGTTCCGTATCCGCTACCTCGGCGGCACCTCCGGTACAGGCGGCACTGTGGTTGGCGAGTACAAAACATCCAGCAATGGCACCATCGTTGCAACCGGCCTCAAGGCAGGCACTTATGTCTGCGAGGAGATCTCCGCGCCGGATGGGTATGTGATCACCGACGCCACGGAAACCGTTTATCTCTCCGGCAAGGATCAGGACGTGATCACCGTGACCTTCGGCAACGATAAAATGGGTTCTCTGCTCATCGTCAAAAAGGACGCCGTGACCGGCGCGCCCATCTCCGATGTCGAGTTCCTTGTGACCGATTCGGACGGAAGTGTCATCGGTACTGCCAACGGTAAGTATGTGACCGATAGCGCGGGCACCATCCGCATTGACGGCCTGACTCCCGGCATGACAGTCATCGCCCGTGAGGTGCGGGCAAAAGACGGCTACATCCTGGATGATACCCCGCAGAGCATCAAAATCAAGCGCAATTCCGTGATGACGCTGGAGTTCCGCAACCAGCCCAAGGGCGGCGTGCTCGTGAAAAAGGTTGACGCTGTGACGAACGCTCCCATCTCCGATGTGGAGTTCCTTGTCACGGATTCCGACGGCAATCTCATCGGCAACGCCAACGG
>ERZ791887.1356-NODE-1356-length-17069-cov-6.510873_pt1 | contig 17069 bp, 19 predicted proteins | sample MGYA00510157_ERZ791887 | MGnify/ENA primary metagenome ERZ791887 (study PRJEB30046, sample SAMN00792112) | human gut metagenome | study: EMG produced TPA metagenomics assembly of the A metagenome-wide association study of gut microbiota in type 2... | reverse complement strand
AGAATTAAAGAGAAAGAACTCAGTGTTCTTATATCGACAAGTATATAACAATAAGCAAAAAGCGTGCAGCTCAATGAGCTGCGCGCTTTTTGCTTATTGTTTGTTATCTGTTTCCTTATCGGAATCATTTGACTTCCTCAAAATCAACAGCATCTCTGTATGAGCAACTTGCGTGAACGTGTTGCAAATATAGCGGAAACCCGAAAATAAGCATCCATAAGCAACCACAGCTCTTTACTGCAAAAGTACAATTTAATTTCATAAATATATAATGAAAATACATAAAAATACAGTAAGAAATTATAGTATTATTCATAGATCTCTTTATTTACTTGTCACAATAAATACGCATCAATAAAAGAATACTTAAAATCAAAAAGAAAGGAGAATTCCGTTAGAAACACTATTTTATTATTACCTTTGCTAATAATCCCAAAAACATAGAATAATGAATACAGAAAGTATGCAGATAATTATTGGTATAGGACAAATTTTAGCAGTAGCTATAATACCTATTATCGTGTGGTGGTTAGGTATTAAATATCAAGACAGAAAAGCTAAAAAAGAAGCTCAAATGAGACTTTTTCTTACTTTAATGGCAGATAGAAAGTCAAATCCTATAACTAAAGAATGGGTAGATGCATTAAATACTATTGATGTAGTATTCCAAGACAATAAAAAAGTCAGACATGCTTGGAGAGAGTATCTAGATAGCCTGAATGAAAAATCCCCTCATTTCGATAGTAGCAACTCTTTTAGACTAGATTTACTTTCTGAAATGGCTATGGCTTTAGGGTATAAAAATCTAAAACAGACCGAAATAGATCGTTTTTATTCTCCTAAATATTTTGGCTCCCAAATGAGTCGTCAGGAGATCCTATTTCAAGAAAATCTTCGTGTATTAATGCATTCAAAAAACTGTTCTGAGGGATTCTCCGAAGAAGAGTATCAACAACATTATAGCGAATTGATAGAAAAAGATGGGAATATCTAAAATAAAAGGGTGTAAATAAAACGATGCCAATTCATAACAATACATTAATAGCGGAATGCTCGTCTTACGATTTTAAGGAAATGCTGGAACGTAAGAAGGTAAAGTCATGGCTTAAATCTGTGTCGGCTTTTGCCAATACGGACGGTGGCAGCTTGTTCTATGGAGTAAACGATGACGGAGTGATTGTAGGTTTGGAGAATCCGCAAGCAGATGCCGACTTTATCAGTGAAATGATAAAGGCAAGACTTGACCCTGTACCGGAAGTTCAACTTATCCCGATCGAACATGAAGGACGTACCCTGCTTGAAGTGAGAGTAAAGGCGGGAACGCTGACACCATATTATTATTATCAAGACGGAACACGTACAGCTTATACACGCGTCGGTAATGAAAGTGTAGAGTGCAATTCGCAACAACTTCTTTCATTGGTATTAAAAGGTACGCACATGACCTGGGATTCTCTACCTACACAAGTAGATGTCAACAAACATTCTTTCGTTATCCTTGCCAACACTTTCCGCGAACAAACCCATCAGGAATGGAATGATAAGTATTTGGAGTCATTCGGACTTGTCACATCTGACGGTAAACTGACCAATGCAGGATTGCTGTTTGTGGATAATTGCACTGTATTCCAATCACGTATTTTCTGCACCCGTTGGACAGGACTTTATAAAGACGATGCTATCAGTTCCGTGGAACATCGGGCAAATCTTGTATTGCTTTTGAAATATGGTATGGACTTCATCAAGAATTATACCATGAGCGGATGGGTGAAGATGCCGAACTATCGACTTAACCTCCCCGATTATTCCGATCGTGCAATCTTTGAAGGGTTAGTAAACCATCTTATCCATAGAGATTACACAGTAATGGGTGGTGAAGTACATATTGACATCTATGATGACCGAGTAGAATTGGTATCACCAGGAGCAATGCTTGATGGTACACAAATTCAAGACCGGGACATATACAAAGTGCCGTCCATGCGCCGTAATCCAGTTATTGCGGATATGTTTACTCAATTGGACTATATGGAGAAACGTGGTTCGGGCTTAAGGAAAATGCGGGAACTTACGGAGAAACTGCCTAATTTCCTGCCGGGCAAAGAACCACAATATCAAACGGAAGCAATTTCTTTCTATACCACATTCTATAATTTGAATTGGGGAGAGAACGGAAGGATACCTATAGAGGAAGTTGCCAACAGGGTAAATAGTAGCCTCGAAAAGTACTCTATTGATGAAGAATCTTCGGTGAAAACTTTCGGTGATTTACAGAAATCTTCGGTGAAAATCTTCGGTGATTTGCAAAATTCTTCGGTGAAACAAAAACGATTGGGACGGACTGCACAAAGCATTCTTGACCTTGTAATATCAGATGGCTCTATATCTCAAGATAAGATGGCGGAAAAAATAGGAGTCAGTAAACGAGCCATTGAAATGCAGATTGCAAATCTAAAAGCCAAAGGATTGCTTGTCAGAGAGGGAGCAGATCATGGTGGCTATTGGCGTATTGTAATTAATCCTAAAGCAGAAGAATAGACCTATGGGAATATATCTTATACCACTCTGTGTTATAGTTGCCATTTTGGTAATCGCTTTTTTGTTTGCTTCTTTACAGCAAGTAAAACATAAAACTCGATATATAGTGCTTTATGTAATAGCCATCATCATGCTATTTGCCGTTATTCCTATCAATGAATATTTGACTAAGTTTACGCAAATTTCAAGTGAAGAATACCTGCTTATTTTAATATTCGATATTGCGGTGGGATATTTTTGTATGTACATTGCAGGTTTGCTGAAATTCAATCTTCTTAAACAAAAAAATCAAGCATTAGAAAATGCCTTGACAGAAAAGCAACAAAAAAATGTAAATGCTCTATTAAAACATCAAAATGAAAAGCAAAAATCACTTCTCAAAGGAGAACTTGAATGGTTAACAGAAAAAATCAAAGTATTTACTGAGGAAGAGCAGAAAGCTATTCTTGCCTGTGCCTGCGCATTTGCAGAACATGACTTGATCATCGCTCCATCAATATCTATTCAGCAAAAAGATACATGTAGTCAGCAAGACCTTATGTATTTTGTTTGTTCTGCTTTTTTCAACATGGGTAAGAAGCGTAATGATATTGTAAGTTTCTTGTATAAAGTTTTTCCTATCTATTTTCCTGCTGGAGAAAGTGTTTTGGCTAAAAAAATGCCGGGACAGGAAAGGGTAAAAGAGAGAAGAGAGAAAGATAAATAAACAATAATTGATTGTCGTTTTGCAAGAGATATCAATAATAACAACGTGTCATTTTAATGAAGATAATTCATTAAAATGATAAAAAAGAATAGAATTTGAGTCTAAATAGACTTAGATTAAATATAATTTTCGTACTATTGCAGAACAAAATCGTTTTATACATGGCAAATAAAGATATTAATAGGATAAAGGTTGTACTTGTGGATAAGAAAAAAACTAACAAGTGGCTTGCAGAACAATTAGGTAAAGACCAAACAACTATATCAAAATGGTGTACAAATACATCACAGCCAGATTTGGAAAGTTTGATGAAAATTTCTCAATTGCTAGGAGTTGAAATCTCTGAACTTGTTCGATTTGAACATATAAATGAAGATAAAATAAATAAAGAAGAACAGAATGATTAAGAAACATACTTTTATAGATCTTTTTTCTGGTTGTGGGGGCTTGTCGTTAGGATTTGAAATGGCTGGGTTTACAAGTTTGCTTGCTATAGATAATTGGAAAGATGCTTTGACTACATATGCATATAACAGAGAAACAGCAAGAACTTTATGCGGAGATTTATCGACTCTTGACCCATATAAGATAAAGGAGGATTACAATATTTCTAATGTAGATGTTATTATAGGTGGTCCGCCATGTCAGGGTTTTTCGGTTGCAGGTAAACGTGTTATTGAAGATGAGAGAAATACATTGTACAAGTCTTTTGTAAAATTTGTAGATTGTTTTCATCCTAAAGCATTTGTGATGGAGAATGTTCCGAACATTCTTAGTATTGGAAATGGTTTGGTAAAAAAATCCATTATCCATGATTTTGAGAAGCTTGGATATAAAGTAAGCGTGCAGGTATTAATGGCTTCTGACTATGGTGTGCCACAAAATAGAAGAAGAGCTATTTTTGTAGGATTGGCAGATGGACGAGAATTTGTTTTCCCAGAAATAATTAAAACAGAAAAAGTTACATCATATGAAGCATTAAGTGATTTGACGGAAAATTCTGTTCCTGATGGTTCACCATATCCTATTGAAGCTACAAGCGATTACCAACGTTATGCTCGTATGGGAAGTTCTGGCATCTATAATCATGACATAACTATCCATAATGACAAAACAAAGGAAATCATTGCTATGGTACCAGATGGAGGTAATTATAAAGATCTTCCGATAGAGTTACAGCAGACAAGAAAGGTTCATATAGCATGGACACGTTTATGTAGTACTAAACCAAGCATAACTATAGACACTGGACATCGCCATCATTTTCATTATAAATGGAATAGAATACCAACAGTAAGAGAGAGTGCACGAATACAATCATTTCCAGATGAATTTATATTTTTGTGCAGTAAAACCAGTCAATACAAACAGGTTGGAAATGCTGTACCGCCCCTTATGGCTAAAGCTGTAGCTCAACAATTATGTAATACATTATGGCAAGAAAAAAAATAATATATTATAAAGTTCCAGATAATTACTGGTTCAGAATTCATTTTGTTAGACCTCGCTTCAAAGGCAATATAGAGAATGTTCTACTCTATATGGCAAATGAATGTTGTCGAATTCCGAAGTGTTCTTGTGAAGAATATAATAAAAAGTACTTCAATGCTATAAAGATGTTCCCTGGTAATATTGATATGGCTGATAAGACTTTGCACAATTGGCGTACTGAAATACCTGCATTATTCGGCTTTTATAAAGAAGATAAAGAGAATGATGTTACTGAAACATCAAAAATGGCATTCTTTCTCCATGAACATCAAGATTTGACACAATTCTTACGTTTATTCTTGTTCTCTTTTCAGTTTCCAGGTGGGCATATGAAACCTAAAGATATAAAGGATATCATATATCATGGAATAAGATTTAAGCCTGCAAGAACAATTATCCAGGTGCTCATGGCTGGCAATAAGATATTAGGAGAGGAAGGAAGTGAAAAAGAAATGTCTATATCTGCAGAGGAAGCTACGTATTGCATTTTTAATGATATTCGTGTAACGAGTAGTAAACTAGCTCCTGATAAAATTGCGCATACAATATTAGATAATAGAAAAAATAAAGTTAAGTATTATAATCCTAATGACTCTAATACCCTGTCATTAAAGGGTACAGCGCGTACGAAAGGTGATATGACTCGCTATGCAGGTGACATCCTTGATTATATGGAAATAGCTAATTTGTTAGATAAACACAATGGTTATTACTCTATGAAAGGTAATGAGTTAGCTGCATTAATGACATTTGCTAATGATGTAACATGGTTTAGCGGTTACGAATCATTTTATAAAAAAGATGAAATTGAGACAACAGATTTGTCGAAAGTAGAACCTATATGGTTTGAGTATGTCAATAACTCAATGAAGCCAGACTTATTCAAAACAGATATTATTTCTATTATTGGGCAACATGAAGAAATAGATGTTGTATTTGAAGATAGAATTAGAGATGTAGTTTTATCTGATGATAGGACAACTAAGGACATAGGTAATCTTGGTGAGGCTATTATCTGTGGGCATGAAAAAATGCGTCTTAAGATCAACGGATATGAGGAGTTTATAAAACTCATACAAATAGTCGATAGTCCTAACTATCATCCAGGATATGATATAGATAGTTTTGAAGCTGATGGTACAGAATACCATAGATATATTGAAGTTAAGACAACAATCAGTAAGCAAAAAATACAGATGTATGGATTTCATATGTCTCCTAATGAATGGAGCGTTGCTGGTACCATAAAGGAACATTACTATGTATATAGGCTTATGTTAAGTGAGAAAGACAAGATATTGTTTGTCTTGCGTAATCCTGTCGCTCTGTATAAAAATGATAAGATTGACGCTGAGCCACGCAATGGAATGGAAATAACGTTTTCAACAGAACATTTTGAACCAACTGAATTGTTGATATGGAAAAGATAAAAGTCGCATCATTATTTTGTGGTTGCGGAGGTATGGATTTAGGTGTAATTGGAGGTTTTTCTTATCTTGGGAAAGAGTATAAGGAAAATCCTTTTGAAATAGTCTATGCCGTGGACAATGACGAATATTGTACGAAAATATACAATGATAATTTCACCCATAAATGCGAAGTTAAGGATGTGCGTGATATAAAGATTGGAGAAATGCCTCAATTTGATATGCTTATTGGAGGATTTCCATGTCAATCCTTTTCTATTTCTGCACAAAACCCTCCAAGACTTGGATATAAAGATGAAAGAGGAATGCTTTTCTTTGAAATGGTAAAAATTCTTAAAGAGCGACAGCCAAGATTTTTTATAGCTGAAAATGTAAAGGGTATTTTATCTGCAAACAAGGGTAAAGCTTTTCCTATGATAATGAAAGAATTTCGAGATGCTGGTTATATCGTAGTTCATAAATTACTAAATGCTTCTGAATATGGTGTACCTCAGAAAAGGGAACGTGTTATTATAATTGGTTTTCGAAATGAGGAGGATTATCTAAAATTTCATTATCCAATAAAAGTAAAGACTACTGACAGAAAAGTTCTTGGTGATGTAATAATGGAAGAATCTAATCATGACGAAACATTATTTTTTAGTGATAAAGCAGTAGCCGGAATGATGGCTGTCCGTGAAAAAATGAATAAGGGACGTGCAATGTCTTTAACAGAGCCATGTAATACAATTAGTGCTCATTTAGCAAAAGTCAGTCTCAACAGTACCGATCCTGTTTTTATGGTTGGCGAGAGGTATAGACGCTTTTCTGCAAGAGAGGCAGCTCGCATACAATCATTCCCGGACTATTTCCGATTTGATGCAGTTTCACAAATACGCCAATATAAAGCGATAGGTAATGCTGTACCACCCGTTATGATGTGGCACATTATACATTCGTTGCAAAAAGTACTTGTAATTTCTCAAGTTGACTTTGCTGAAATCAAAGGACAATACCCTGTTTCTATCATTGAGAATAAAGAAATTAATAATCTTAACATAGACAAGACAAAAAATGTTCTGATTAGTCTGGTTAAGGAAGACAACATGGAACAATACCTTGATAGATCTGCTAAAGTATATTATACTGGTAAGAAATTTCCCTCAACTGTAGCCCTTAATAAACTATATTATTTTATGCCTTATATGAAGCGAAAAGGTATCAGAGACTTGTATTTCATTAAAGTGGCGCGCGTAGGAACTCGTAAAGAAGGGCAGCCTGACGAGAATAAGAATGATTTAAGGCTTGTGTTTGAAATAGATTTTGTGGGGCAAATATTTGATGATTATAAACCAATAAAGCTTGATATTTGGAGAACATTTACAGATACTACGGTTGAAAAAATAATGATTTAAAAATTGAATTACAATGAAAGAAAATATAGAATCAAAGAATATAGAAAATAGGAAGTTTATAATAGAACTTCGCTATGAACCTAAAGTGACAATGCTTGATGCTAAAGGAGCTCTGGTGGAAAAAATTCAAGAAACAAATGTTTTTCCATATACTCATTGGGAAATTGGCCAAAGTGAGGTTATTATTAGAGACGAAAAGAAGAAAGAGGATGCTCACAATGTTGTGTGGGTAACATTGAATCGTATCAGTTTTATTAGTTATAAGATTAATAGTGTAGAGTCATTTTACGCAAACTTTATTAAAGTATACGATGCCATTGTAAAAGTCCTTAATCAATTAACTATAACAAGAATAGGATGCAGAATAATTGGTACATATAAATCTTCTTCAGTTGATTATAAAAGTGTGCTTAAAAATTTCAAAGATTCATTTCCTGCAAATTTTTTATTAGATAAATATCCTGCGAAAGATATGTTGTTTAATCTTACATACCAGAATGGAATGTATCAAATAGGGCCGTTAGATATTGATGATGATTTTTATAGGAGGGAATTTGATTTGCCAGATTGCAATAAACATATAGGTATTGCTATTGATACAGATAATTATCTAACAAATGAGCTACATCAGATCAATGACAAATCATTGATAAAAGATGTATATATGTTGTCTTTGTCCGTAGAAAAAGAATTATATTCTAATCTAATGAGTTTTTGAATATGGTAAAAGGACAGAATAAAAATAAGTTATATGACAAGCGAAAGGCTAATTCTTCTTCCGTAGATAACGAATACGACCTTGAAAAGAATATTAGAAAGATAAATTCATATTCTAGGAATAGAAAGTCACATGGACATGTAACAGACAGCGGAGAAGTAGAAGAATTATGTTTTAGAGGAAAAGGTATCGTAGAAACTCCACAAGTTGTATCAACACCTCTGCTGACAGGAGATTATAGGGCATGGGAATCATATACTAGATTGGATGACAAAATAACAGATTTTAATTATAAAAACGATCAGGCCCATACAGACCTAAGAAAAGAGTTAGAAGCAAAAATCAAAGAATCCATAAAAGATTGCAATGAAGCAATCGAAAAGCGTCTTCCATATTTATGGTATTATTTGACAATAGTTGGACTTGTCACAATCGTTGGAATATGGTATATGTTCTCATATATAGATGTTCATCCATTACCCAATAAAGTAAAAGAGATAGACAGACGGCTAAATATTATTGAAAATACGAATGTAATAATTAATGATACTATTTCAGTAAAAAAGAATAAAAGCAGATGAATATGTAAAAAATAGCAAAAGTAAGCATTCTATTTTTTTGATGTGTTTATTTTAGTTTTTACCATTTTGACATACAGACGTTAATAACTTATTTAAGGATTAGCTATAACGTTTTAGTAATCGTGTATTTTCTGCAATTTGCTGTACTATGCAGTTAATTTACACATTTGCTAACATATAAATTCAATCCTATATCTTATATGGATAAACTGACCAAAGAACAGCGCCATCGCAATATGGCCGCCATACGTGGGAAGGATACGAAGCCTGAAATATTGGTTCGTAAATTTCTTTTTGACCGGGGCTTCCGCTATCGGCTAAATCATCCGCGTCTTCCAGGCCATCCTGATTTAGTACTTCGCAAATACCGAACAGTCATTTTTGTGAACGGCTGCTTTTGGCATGGTCATGAAAATTGCAAATACTTTCGTTTGCCAAAAACCAACATTGATTTTTGGTCAAATAAAATAGAAAGGAATAAAGAACGTGACAAAAAGGAACAATGCCAGCTTGCTACTATGGGCTGGCATTGTATTACGGTTTGGGAGTGTCAACTAAAACCTAAAGTTCGCGAACAAACGCTTGAGTCATTAGCTTATACTTTGAATCATATTTTTCTTGAAGATAGAAAATTAAGAACCTACGAACAACCAAATACAACAGATTCACTTATGGCAGCAGAACCTGAAGCTGTTTATGAAAGGAAAAGCCAAGAATAAGAGCCGCAATTTATTACATCCAAAGGCGCTATATCAATGACTATTCCAGATTTTCCGTTAGTCTTATTCCTGCTTTTTCTATCAAATTTTGATATTGTTCCTTCACCGCCCGATACATGGAATAATGTGCAAAGGATTCTTCCTTATATTTCAGACTACTAACAGAGGCGGCAACAGCCCACGTCAAAATAATGGCTACAATAGCCACAACATATCGAAGTTTTATATGATGTCCCCGTATAAACATCCCATTGATATTGGGTGGGATAAGGGTTATTGGATGTTTCAGTTCATTAATTTTTGCAAGTATTTCATCCTGCCGTTTTAATATGTTTTCTGTATTAGCCTCAATAGTCATGCGATTGAGATTGTAATCACAAATGTGGGTATATATGTATTCAAGTAACCTTGATTTTTGCTTGAATATGTCAACAATTTTGGGGAACCATAGTGAAAATGGCAATGTATCAGGTTGTTGTTTCCAAACATGTTTCTTCACTACTGACAGTGCATCGTTCCAGCAAGTACAGAAGCTTTTGGCAACTCCATTATAAATGGTCTTTTCATCCAAATCCACCTTTATCTGTTGCTCCGGTTGGTTTGGAGTTACATTCTGCCTATTAACGCATTCCTTCAATTCATTGATACTTTGACGCAAATTTGCGAGATTTGCTGCTACTACATCTTCTTTCATTATCTTCTACGTTTTGAGGGTTTATAAAAAGGTTCGTTTCTTTGTTTATCCTTATCTTTATCATCCCGCCATCCTTGTTCGTTGCTGGTTCCTCCACCAGCACTAGGAACAAATGCTTGATGAGGTTGCACTATAAGTTCTTTTGCCACATTACCCAATGTTGCGCAAAGACGGTTAAAACTTAGATCTGAATCAAGTTTAGAACCGGCAATGCTAAATTCATCCATACAAAAGGATATACCACGAATATTATCAGAGTTTTCTGCACAATTAAAACGTACATCTATTCCCTTTTCTTTGAGCATATGGAAAAAGTCATGCCATGAGCAAGATGCTGCTAAAGCATCAAGAGTTGAGGAACGAAGATTATACTTACGTAATTGATGAGGACGCAAACGGCTTTTATTTCTGGCTTTGCTGTTTTTAGGAGCAAAGTAAAGTTTATACTCTTTGGTTAAAGCTCGACAGACTTTTGCATTTCGTATCCGTTCGTTGCTATCAGAAATGAGATTACCGTCATTATCTATTCGATTGAATACGATATGGCAATGTGGATGTTCCGTATCATGATGCCTGGCTATGATATATTGGGTATTGCGAATCCCCATTTGTTCCATCCATTTCTTGGCAATCTCCACCATAAGCGCATTTCCTTTTTCGTCGTTGGGAAAATGGATGGTATCTTGCGGAGAGAAAGCAAGTGATACGTGTTTCACCGGACTTTTTACTTTCGGGCGCATAGAGGCTTGTATCTGAAAAGAATCTGCTATGGTTTTATTGTTGATAGCACAAACACCTTCATGTGCCAAAAGGGTGGCACTCTTTTTCTTGTTCTTTTGGTCATTGGCATAATTTACTATTCCTCCAAAATCGGCTCTTGTTTTAATCTTCGCTATCATGATTGTTATTTTTTACTTGGGTGATAATTCTGCTGACTTCTGATATAATAGAAAAGCATTGTTGTTTCACTGCTTCCAAACCATAGATGTGCATCTGATGGGCGATCTGGTTGACATTATTGGCTATACCGGAAAGGTCACGGATTGCCGACACCATTTCCGGACTGATGCGCTGACCGACTTCACAGCCCATTGCAGCCTGGTGGCAAAATTCATTGACAGACAATCCTGCTTGTTGGGCTTTGGATTGTATATAGATATAGTCGTTCTCGGTAAACATTACCCGGAAACATTTTGTGCGCTTCTGGTAACTCGCCAACTTTGGGCGACCACCAAGTTTCTTTTCCTTCATACTTATATAAACTTTGATGTGCATAAATTGATTTTTTGAGAGTGGCAGTTCTATCCGCTTGCCACATAGTTTTTAGTGACACTAAAACACAAACTTGCCACTCAAAAAATCTTCCTATATTTACCTTGTTCTATTCGGCTTAGTTTGCCATCTTTGATAAAGGCTTCTATCCATTTGTTTGCCGTACTTCCATTTTCACCTAAAGCTAAAACAGTTGCGTCATAATCTTTTTTGGTGAATGTTTCTGGCAACATATTATAAAGGGTATTCCTTCGTGCGTAAATGCCCGTTTCTTGTGAAAGGGATTGTAGACGTTTGGACTGATTTCCTGACAAGTTTCGATAGATGAACACTGCATGGCAAAGCAAGGTTTCGCAGATACTCATGGCTATGGAATAGTCATATTTATGGCAAATCAATTGTATAGTCTTGTCAGAGGAAGATGATTCGTGAGGCATATTCTCCAAATGTCGGACAGCAGTCAACACCATCATTATACGATAGGCAATCAGCCCCATCCGTCGGACTACACCCTGCATCTTGTTATCTACTTCGTCGCAACATTCCTCATTCACCCGACTGAGATATTCTATAAAGTGTTCCTGCAAATCAGAAGGAAGAGAAAAGGAATAATTGCCTTGTCTGACAAATTCTTCATGCAGATGGCAGAATTTATCTCCCAACAGTTTGAACATGGCATTTTTGGATTGGGAAATATCATTTGTGGCAAACACGTTTCTTATACCTCTCTTGAAACGAATGATATAAAAACAGAAACGGCTCATCAGACCGTTTTCCGCATCAGGTATCAATTTCCTTACCTGTTCGGGAGTTCCAGCCAAAGCGACTGACACTCTTGGATTGCTGACTTCGCAATATTCCCTGTCCTTGCGGCGGCTTAAACTGACTAACTCATGGTGAAATGCCTTTCGTAATACATCTGAATAATTACCATAGTCCGACTTCAAAGTCTGACTTAATGTGTCACCTTCCGATTCAAATAGTAGTCCGATTCCATCATTATCTCCCAGTATCTTCAGGAAAGAACTTGCGCTACTGTTGGCAGGAATGACAAGCATTCGCATAGGCGGTTCAGTTGGCATGGTCATTCCACCATCTTTCTTGCCTTTGATGTAAGCGTTCATTGCTTCCTTGTACTCCTGCTCCAATCGTTTGGAAAGTTCATGCAAATTACGATTGATAGGTGCTACAAGTTCCCGGCACAAAGTCAACGCACCTTTCCCCATACCGGCATCTGCTACTACAAACAGATAAAGGTTCGGATAAACGATGCGTTCATCGTACACTCCACAAATATTGTGAAAGCAGACAGATAAACACACAATCGCCCCAATCAATATTGTATCACGGTCATCCAGCGATATAGAATTGTTGACAACCTCATTTAGAAAAGAGGGAAGATGATCGAATACACACTCAGGAAATGCTGGAAGTTCTTCCTCTGACTTTATCCATTTACCCGTTTTTCCATTTTGGATATTTGGCAAAATGGATAAATGTTCTTTGTTGAATGGAGCCAGCGAAATTCCGGCTTGGTTCGCAAGATGGAAGAAAGAACGAATGGTAATACCTTGTCCTTTGGATTGCAGACAATGTGTATATTGTTTGTCGGTTTCTTCCCTTTGATAGTTAGGGTAAAACCTGCTAATGCGGTGATAATACTCTCGTCCATTTTCTCCCAATCCGTCCACAAGCGCAAAGCCCAATTCTACCCAATCTTTATAATTGGGTGTTATATCAATGGCACGCTGCTCTATTTCCCGGACAATATGTTCCACATCTTCTTCCACCTTATTATATAGTGGAGTGATACTTGGCATATCTGTTTGCTGTATTTCAGAAGGGACATTCTCCCAATCTTGGGCGAAAAATATTTTCTTCGACATCATCTTTGTATTTAGGGTTAATATATGCTTGTGGATCATGTGGCAAAAAACATGAACGAGCAACGTCACTTCCGGACATATCTACCAACGGCAAGCCTGTTGCTTTGATACAGTTGGTAACAGCCTTAAAGTACCGGGAATGTTCCCAGCCTTTCAAGTCAACGGGTATTATCCATTTTAATCCATTACCGGATGGACTGACAAATAATAGCTCCGTATCGAAATACTCATGGTTGAGTAACTTTTGCTTTAGTTCCATAATATTTTCCACATGATCAAAATCCAGACACATCAATCCGGAGTGCATTATCAGTTCCCTCTCATTCCGCTTACGGAATAGTCCAGAAAAGGTACAATAGTCAAAATGGGTGGCTTTGTACCTTTTGGCTTCAGGAGAAGTAGCCATCAGACGTAAGGCTTCGGTTTGTGGTTGTGCATAATGCCCGGTGATATAGCGGTACACATCCACAATACCTACAGCTCTTATCGGTTCGATGTTCTGGATGGGTTTGCGAAAGAATGAAAAACAATAATCAGCCGTTCCCATCATCTGATAATCTTTTTGGATTCAACAAATCGTCTGGCTTCCTCCATCAATTCATCCTGTGTCTTATGCGATTTGTTCTTCAACCAGTCATCAATTTCTGATTGTAGAAAAGCCAGAGCCTTATTTATTTTATGTACGGGGATTTGTTTGGCTGAAACCCATCCATAAACCGTTTGCTTGGCAGGATGCGATGGTAGGTAAGCACAAAGCTCGTCTATATCCATCCACTTGGGTGAATTACTTGCCTGCTTATTCTGCAGGGCATTTACTTTAGATTGTAGAGCCTCTACGGACTCAATCAGGTAGGACAATGCATTTGGCATCTCCTCCAACGAATTTACTTTATAAGCCATATCTTTCGTATTTTAGAGTTAATGCCGCAAAAGTATATGTATGTTTATGGGTGCTAAATAGGTGCTTGAAAGCCACCAATTACCCACTCATTCACCACCGATAGATTTAATTTTCATTAACACAAAAGGATAATAAAAGAGGGAGCAAACTCTTTTTATAGTAAAATGCTCTCCATTGAGAGTGTCTATGATGCAAAATACCCCTCAAAAGCAGGTGCTTAATGAGGGGTAAATTATGATGTGTTTATGATTCTTTGTTATAAGTTATTGATGCTCAAGGGTGGAGGTTTCCACCATGACCTACAAAGTCAAATTTTCGATGTGTAATGTATTAGCTGCTTTTTCTTTCTGTTCGTTCACGCTGGGCATATAAATCTGGGGGGGCTAATGTTTGTATGCTACATTAAAGATTTAGCTATCCGGTAATTTTTTATAGTGAATCAAGCAGGTGGAAAAACGAAGTATTTTTCCTTCTACACAATTATAGGTTATGTTGTATATAAATCATTATAGACTTATTTACCTATATTCTATCATTATAGACTATTTAATCTATAATCTTTGGTAAAAAAATTCATACCAGTAAAAAATACCCCTCAAAAATCCGGTGCTTAATGAGGGGCAAATAACGATAAACATGTAATTACTTAACCTGAGTTGCTGAATTGCAATAGTCGGAATTTCTGCCTTGACTTATAAATTCAGGTTATCTATATGCAGCGTATTAGCCGCTTTTTCTTTCTTCTCGTTCACGATATGCGTATAAATCTGCGTGGTTCTGACATTTGTATGACCCATTAAATCTTTTATGGTATATATGTCAACACCATTTTCCAGCAATAGTGAAGCGAAGCTGTGGCGGCCACAATGGAAAGTAACATGCTTCTTGATGTCGGATGCTTCTATCCACACTTTCAGAGGACGTGAAATCCAAGAAGCATCTGTCAATCCTTCAAAAACGAGAGATTCTTCATCGCTTGGGCGTTCACCACATAGCTGAAGGGCTTGTTGGGTGATAGGTTTATAATCGGGTACTTTCGTTTTTTGTTGTACAACGACCGCTTGCCAAGTACCCTTACTTGTTTGCTGGATTTGTTTCCATTTCAAAGTTTGGATATCACCATGCCGTAATCCTGTAAGAATTGAAAACAAGAACGCACGTTTCAAAACCTCATTCTTACAAGGTGTATTAACCAACATTTGTACCTCATTCATAGTAAGGGCAACACGAGGTTTCTCAATGCTTGTTATTCCTTTGACTTTTGCACTGATGTCAACTGTCAGGTATTCATCAACGAACGCTTGTTTTAATCCAGCCTTGAGTATAGAGAAATAGGTGGACGCCGTGTTTTGTGAAATAGTTCCTTTCTTAGTGCCACCCATTGGAGCACGGAGAAAGAACATCTTAATATCTTCAAGCAACTTAACGGATATGTCCTTAAATGGGATTGGTTGTCCTTGAGAATAAATCTTCAACAATTCACCCACTCGCCTCCAGTTAACTATAATTGAATTGGAGCTATTAGGATGTCGTTTGCTGATAATACTATTAAAATACTTGATAAAGTCCTGTTCGCTCCGTTCATTTTGTGCAGCGATTTCATTCTCTTTATCCGTATATAGAATTGCGCTATCGTATTCATGTTGCCTTAACTTACGCACATTGTCGGCATAGATACAAGCCTCTTGATCTATCGTTGAACGGCATTGGATGATTCCATTCAAATCACGTTTAGGTTTATAATTGAATGTTCCATCCGGCAAGATTCGTGCAATGGACGATTTGTCCCAAATTGGTGTGGATATAGTCCGGTTAATTGATTCAACCACACGACTTGCCCGTTTAGAGCCTCGCTTGTAAACCGGGTATGATTCTATAATCAGATACCACTCATCTTTATAATTTGATTTTCTGAGTTTGACGGTTACTTTAGTGTTTGGTAATGCTTTCTTCATAATGACTTATATAATTTATCAATTTCAGATTTTGGAACATAAACATAATTACCGATTTGGCGTGTAGGAATAGAATGACGCCGTATGTGCTTAAAGACACTACTATCATTGATATGGAATTTCTTTGCAATCTCTCCGATAGTATAACAATCTTTTGGTTCAAAGGATAATGTTTCCTTTTTCCTCTTTTTACTCCTGTTCTTTGCTTTGAAGTGTTCATCCATATATTGCCGACTAAGGCGTGTCAGACGTTGACCAAAATTGTATGATGGTATAGAGCCTTGTCGTATCATGCGATAAAGTACATCCTTACTAATACCGTAAATCAACATAGCTTCTTTAACCGTTAGAAATCCCTTGCTGGATGGTATTCGTCTAATTAATGCTTGACGTATTGCTTCTTTCTCTTTTGCGATTTGTCTTTTCTTGTATGCTCGTTTGGAACAAGCAGGGCTACAATACTTTGACATCAATGTGGGAGGAGTAAAGATTTTACCGCACTCCTCGCAACATCTTTGGATGGCGTAATTTCCTCTTGGCATATTCTTCTCGTTATAAATGGTTTATATCAATTTAAGTTGTATCTTATCGCCAAATAAGACGTGTCGCAAATATGTTGCAAATAAGAGATAAAAAAGCCTATAGAAAACACATAGAAACCATGAACCCTATAAACGCAAAAAGCGTGCAACTCGTTGAGCTGCACGCTTTTGCTTATTGTTTATTATTTGTTTACTTATCGGAATCATTTTACTTCCTCAAATATAAAGTATATTGATAATCAGTT
>ERZ791887.1350-NODE-1350-length-17150-cov-2.733899_pt1 | contig 17150 bp, 14 predicted proteins | sample MGYA00510157_ERZ791887 | MGnify/ENA primary metagenome ERZ791887 (study PRJEB30046, sample SAMN00792112) | human gut metagenome | study: EMG produced TPA metagenomics assembly of the A metagenome-wide association study of gut microbiota in type 2... | reverse complement strand
AAAAGCAGAAACAGAATGAAAGGCTGCCATCCAGATTCCCTTTAAGCCATAATCCATCAAAAAAACCGGCAGCAGTAACATAGCCCCTGCTGCTTCAATCAAAAGAGTCCCCTTTAAAATGAACCTTGTCAGTCTGACGATTCCTCCAACTTTAGGTGCTGAAATTGCATCCTGCATTGTACTTCTTTGCATGAGAGATATTTTTTTCCCTGAAAGAAGCGAAACCGCTGCCGCTACGGTTACTACTCCAAGTCCACCTATTTGTATAAGCACAAGAATAACCGTCTGTCCGAACACAGACCAGTAACTTCCGCTGTCCTTTACTACAAGTCCTGTAACGCATACTGCCGAAGTGGCTGTAAAAAGTGCCTCATGAAATGGCGTCGGCATTTTCTCCAAAGAGGAAACCGGAAGCATCAGCAGAATGCTTCCCAAAAGGATCACACCTGCAAATCCCAGAATGATCAGTTGAAAAGACGTCAGGTGTTTTCTCTTACACATTTTTTCCGGCATAAATGATCATAACTCCTTACTAATGATTCTATAGCAATATCTTCATAATGCGTTTTATTATATACAATTGCTTTCAAAGATAGTATAAAAGTCTATGATTCCGTATTAAGATTGTATAAAGACAGTCAGCACTTTTACAAATCATCACTGAAGTAACAAGAATGCGACGCGCAGTTATTCAAGTTCCCAATAGGTTGCATGAGAAATTATTAAGATTTTCCTAATTTCTGAATTTAAGTAGGATTTGCAAACTCTTTCTTTACACATTCCCGTATCGTATCCAGTCCACGCCTGGATGCGCGGGCCTTTCCCAGTGTAAGGTTAGAGTAGACATAGAGCATACATGCCGACAGCTGAAGTTCCAGTCTCGGACTCATAAGGTAAATCTCTGTGAGATCGCTGCATTTCTGCGCCTCACCTGAAAAATAATATAGTTCCGCCAGTGCAATATCACGAAAGTTTTTATCCTTGAAGCTATCCTCTTTTTCTAATGCGTGTCCTGGCTCAAATGTTGAATTTATCAGCGGTAATACTGTATTTTCGTCCATTTTTCTTTCGTTTCTTCTATATTCTTTCCTGGAGTGTGTCTGAAAAATCATTCCCACACTCTGACATATTTTTATTTTTGCTTATCTTTTATCCTATCATTTCTATTATTATCCTGACATTATTTCTGTTCTTCTCTTGTCTCTTCCTGATAGACATTAAATCCGTCTCTTCCGCTCTGTTTGGTTTTGTACAGTGCGATGTCAGCATTCTTATACAGGTCAAGATATCCCGTTCCTTGTTCCGGGGCAAAAGAAATTCCGACACTGATGGTCACATTCTCTCCGTTCATTTCTGCGAAAGGAAGATTCTCCATTTTCCGAAGCAGACTCTCGATTCTTGCAACAGCGCCTTCCTTATTCTCTGTTTTCCGCATAAATACTACGAACTCATCTCCGCCGATACGACCTATGATGTCGCCCTCGCGGAAATGCGCCTGAAGAATCTGTCCAAACTGCTGAAGAACTTTATCTCCTACGGCGTGTCCATATCTGTCATTGACATACTTGAAACAGTCCACATCCATGATCACAAAGGTTCCCGGTTCCTGTGGATGTTCCTGCAGCACATCATTGATTTTCTCTTCTGTGCTTCTCTTATTATAGGCATTTGTCAGCGCATCCGTCTCTGCCGCACGAAGAAGCTGCATATTTCTGGCTTTTGTTTTATGAAAAATATACAGAATCAGCAGACATACCATGATGACAAATCCTACGGTAAATATCAGTTCATACCATCGAATGAAATCGTAGGACTTCTGCGCTTTTGAAACCGGAATTACATAACAGATCATCCAGTCATTCAGTCCCATACTGGTATAGGCCAGGTAACGGTCTGAACTGCGGTCATTTCCGTTTCGCATTATCATCAGACCATCTGTACCCGTTGTAAAATCCTTCTTTACCTTCCCAAGAGAGGACCCGCCAAGCATTGTCTGATTATTATAAAATCCGAAAAAATTATCTCCATATGTAATCTTGTGATATGTAGAATCTCCGTCATAAGCAATGATCTCACCATAACCGGTAGTTATCAGTGTATATCCGACATCTTCAAAGAAATCATTAAAGAGCATACGGCTTAATGAAGTTACATTGTAGGAACCGCAAAGGATTCCGATTACCTCTTCATCTTTCCATACCGGTACGCCCAGAACCACTCTGGTTTCCTGATCTACACTGCTCTCCAGAGGATCACTCAGCGTTTCTTTTCCCCTGATTGCCTCTTTGAAATATCTTCTGGCAGATACATTTTTCGTCACCCCGTTATCATAGTGGGCAGTTCCATCCGGTTCTACCAGCGCCGTCCGCTCCAATGACGTCTTTTCAGCAAGAGCATCCAGCATCTCCATATTTGCATCCGACAGCAGATTGTCAGACTTTCCTATCTCTTTTGCAATACCATTCAGATATCCGTAATGAATGTCCAGAATAGATTTTACGTGTTCACTTTGTCTTGAAACATTTGTCACAATTGTTTTCTGTGACCTCTTCTCAATAGAGCTCTGTACGCCCAGCAAAAATATGACCAGACTTACACCTACTGCACATATAAAGATGAGAACTGCCTTTACATATGCTGTTGTTTCATTTTTCTTTTTCTTCCTTGTTGCCATCTTTTTGCACCTCACATTTTTCCATTTTGTTACTTTCACACACACTATCCTGATCCTTATTCCAACTTAATATCTGGCAAAACTCCACAGAATAATTTTTTATCGGCGGAGCATTTGAATGAGGCGATGCGGCAGCATCGTCAACTGAATACAATACTATCCGGTAAAAAGCAGACGCCAGACAAACATCAGAATATCTCTAATATAGCAAAAGCAGCGCAAAAAATCTATATATTCAGGCCTGTTTCTTTCACAAATTAACGTAAAAAAATGACAGAGTTTCATTTTTTTGAAAATCTGTCATTTTTAAGTCCTGTACAGCAGTATTCTATACCAAATAACTGCCCCGCAGTTTAAATAAGCTTCACAATGTCATTATACATGACAAATACCATCAATGCCATCAGAAGCATCAGCCCGGCAAAGTGTATGGAACCTTCCACTTTTCTGTTGATCGGTTTTCTGCGTATTGCTTCGATAATAAGAAATACCAGACGTCCTCCGTCCAGTGCCGGAAGAGGCAGGAGGTTCATTACGCCGAGGTTTGCAGAGACTGCCATATTGAGCATATTCATCCACAGGATCATTGCTCCCTCGCTTTTGCTTTCCTCATAGGTCGTTCCAATCGCATCGACCACACCGACCGGACCGCTTAAGTCTTTCATCCCAAGTTTGCCTGTAACCAGTTCTTTCAGGCTGAGGATCGTTGTGCGGACCATGTATTTTACTTCTACTGCGCCGTATCTGATCACATCCAGACCTTTGGCTTTCTCGCAATATACGTTATACGTAAATCCTGATTCTGCCGTGCGGTACTCTTTTGGAGTAACCGTGATATCGTATGTCTTTCCATTTCGTTTATAAGTTAATTCTACCGGAGCTCCTGTCAGAGGATTCTCCTGTATATATTTCTGATAGTCTTCTGAATTGGAGATCTCTGTTCCATTGATCGAAGTGATCACATCTCCGGCCTGAACACCTGCTGCCTGTAATGGCATTCCGTCCATCACGGATTCCACTGTCATGGCAGAAGCATCGTCACCATTGAAGTTGCAGCCCAGAAGATATCTCACATTTGTATCCGATTTATAGGAAATATCCATCTTCTTTCCGTCACGCTTAACAGTCAGATTGATGGTGTCTCCCTCTTTCAGTTCATTCAGATAGGAATACACATAGAGATCTTTTCCCAGGTCAATGTGATATCCCTGATAGCTGGTGATTATGTCGCCTTCCTTCAGTCCGGCTTTCTCAGCGGCAGATCCTTCCGTTACGGAAAGCACTCTGGATGGCTCATATCCCACAGCTCCTACAATGATCACAGACAGTACAAATGCCATGATAAAGTTAAAGACCGGTCCGGCAGCAACCACTGAGATTCTGCCCCACACCGATGCACCGTTAAATGTACCCGGCTCATTCTCTATATCCGTATCCTCTCCCAGCATGGCACAGGAACCGCCGATAGGAAGAAGTTTCAGCGAATATCTGGTACCGTTTTTCTCCGTACTCAGCAGTCTCGGTCCCATTCCAAGGGAGAACTCTGTAACTACGATCTTATTCAGCTTTGCAAAGAGAAAATGTCCCAGTTCATGGAAGAGAATGATTGCACTGAATATGAGGATTGCAATAATAATTTTCAATCTACCACCTGCTTTCGATCCATTGATAAGTTTCTTTCTCGATTTCCAGAATCTGATCCAGATCCGGATTGGCAACTGCCGTATGTCTGCTCATAGACTGCCCGATAATCTCATAAATATCCAGAAAGCTTATCTTTTTCTGGAGGAATTTACGCACCGCCAGCTCGTTTGCCGCATTAAAGACGGTCGGCATACTGCCACCTGTCTGTGCCGCTTCGATAGCCATCGGGAGTCCCTTAAATGTCTCTCTGTCGGGTTCTTCAAAGGTAATCTGTTTCAGCATATGGAAGTCAAGTCTGTCGCCTTTTAAGAATCTCCGGTCCGGATAGCATAATGCATACTGGATCGGGAGTCTCATATCAGGTGTTCCAAGCTGTGCGATCACTGCACCGTCCTCAAATTCCACCATAGAGTGAATGATGCTCTGTGGCTGAACCACTACCTGAATATGATCCAGATCTACATCAAAAAGCCATCTCGCTTCCATAACCTCCAGACCTTTATTTACCAATGTAGCAGAATCGACTGTAATCTTCTGTCCCATTACCCAGTTTGGATGCTTCAGGGTATCTTCCAGAGTTACTTTCTCAAGGTCAGCTGTTTTCTTTCCACGGAAAGGACCGCCGGAGGCAGTGATCAGCAGTTTATGTATCTGCTCTCTCTTCTCTCCGTGAAGCGCCTGGAAAATTGCGCTGTGCTCGCTGTCTACCGGCAGAATCTGTACACCGAACTGTTTCGCCAGCGGCATGATCAGATGACCTGCTGTCACCAGTGTTTCTTTATTTGCCAGTGCAATGTCCTTGCCTGCAAGGATTGCTTCCATGGTAGGTCTGATTCCGATCATTCCCACGATAGCTGTGACCAGAATATCCGATTCCTGCATTCTCGCAAGTTCGATCAGACCGCCCATCTGGCTTACGATCTTTACATCCAGATCCTGTACTCTCACCGCCAGATCTCTGGCTGCTTCTTCTTTCCAGACCGCTACCAGTTTCGGATGAAATTCACGAATCTGTTTCTCCAGCATTTCCACATTGCTTCCTGCCGCAAGGCCGACTACTTCCAAGTCTGCGTTTGCACGTACCACATCCAGCGTCTGTGTTCCGATAGAGCCAGTGGAACCTAATATTGCTACTTTTTTCATATATACCTCTTTTTCTTACTGTCAGTTAACAATTATCCCAAATCCAATCATATCTCAATCATAACAATAGAAAGAAAATAGATTACCGGTGCGGTGAAGATCACGCTGTCAAATCTGTCGAGGATTCCGCCATGACCCGGGATTAGTTTTCCATAGTCCTTGATTCCCTGATTTCTTTTGATTGCAGAAGCTGCCAGATCACCTACCATGGAGATGAGTGCTCCGACTGCACAGATCACTGCATATTCCAGCATCGGTCCCTGCGTTGCCGCTGCATAGATCACGCCCAGAAGTGCAGCTCCGACTACACCGCCGACTGCACCTTCCACTGATTTCTTCGGGCTTAAGATTGGTGCCATCTTATGCTTGCCGATCAGCATTCCCACGCAGTAAGCACAGGTATCACAGCCCCAGGAACACAGGAAAATCAGCCATACATGGAACTTTCCGCCCGGAAGGCATCTGGTAAGGTAAATAAATGACAGCATCACTGCTACATAAACAATTCCAAACAGCGCCGGCATCACCTGAGCTGCCTGATAAGCCGGATATGTGAATACATAGACAAACATGATCAGTACCAGCCCAAAAATAATTGCCAGAACACCATATCTTTCAAAGTCAAGCAGTACAGCCAGATAATAAAGTACTGCACCTGTATATCCTGCTGCCGTCAGCAGATTCAGCTTCTCATCCTGCACCTTCATTACCTTATATAACTCTCTCATTCCGATGAGAGAAACAGCAAGAAGTGTGAAAAACAGCACATAGCCGCCGCTTATGATGGTAGCAAGCGCAATGATCACGAGCAGGATTCCGCTTAAGAGTCTTGTCTTAAACATCCTTTATTCCTCCTTTACTCCCCCGTATCTTCTGTCTCTCTGATTATATTTCTCGATGGCTTTTACCAGTTCTGCTTTATTGAAATCCGGCCATGCCACATCTGTGAAATAGAATTCCGTATAAGCCATCTGCCATAACAGGAAATTAGAAAGACGTAATTCTCCGCTCGTACGGATCATCAGATCAGGGTCCGGGATTCCTGCGGTATCCAGATAATTGTCAAATACATGCTCGTCGATCTCCTCCGGCTTTACTTTACCGTCCACTGCATCCTGTGCCAGTTTGCGGATACCCCGGACGATTTCATCGCGGCTTCCGTAATTTAATGCGATCTGGAAATAAATCTCATCATATTTCTGGGAATACTCCTCCAGATGCACAATGCTGTCCTGGATATTCTGGTCAAATGCGGAGATTTCTCCGATCACGCGGACTCTCATCTTATTCTTGTCAGCCAGTTTGATACATTTCTTCAGATAGCTGCGAAACAGCTTCATCAGGCCATCCACTTCTTCTTTGGAACGCTTCCAGTTCTCTGTGGAAAACGCATATACTGTCACGTATTTGACTCCCAGTTCTTTCATGTAATCGCAGACTGTCTCCAGATTGGCACAGCCCTTCACATGACCATAGCTTCTCGGCATTCCCTTGGCTTTCGCCCAGCGTCCGTTGCCATCCAGAATAATGGCGATATGATTTGGTACATTCATACTTTTTGTTTCCTTTTCCTGTTCTGTTATATTTTATGATACCAGAGTCACACATTCTGCACTGACTTTAAGAAAGTAAGACTGCAAAAACAGCCTGGCTGCGGAACAATCTCTGATATCAAGTTGACAAAAACAACAAGAGAGCCCGCATCATGGAGCTCTCTTTTTCGTTTCCCTTATACGGTCATGATCTCTTTGCTCTTTGCATCCACTGCCGCATCAACTTCTTTAATATATTTGTCTGTGCTCTTCTGAATCTTATCCTCAAGCTCTTTGATCTCATCCTCGGACACATCCTGTTTTGCAAGTTTCTTATATGCATCGTTTGCATCACGACGGATGTTACGGACTGCAACTTTGGCACCTTCACCTTTTTTCTTAACATCTTTTACAAGCTCTTTACGACGTTCCTCAGTAAGTTCCGGGAATACAAGGCGGATTACTTTACCGTCGTTGCTTGGGTTTAATCCAAGGTCAGAAGTAAGGATTGCTTTCTCGATTCCTTTGATCAGGCTGGATTCCCATGGCTGGATCTGAATCATACGGGCTTCCGGAACAGTGATGTTTGCCACCTGCTGTAATGGTGTCGGAGCTCCGTAATAATCTACTGTAAGTTTGTCAAGGATATGCGGGTTCGCACGTCCTGCACGGATCGTAGCCAGTTCACCCTCAAGGCTTACCAGTGTTTTTTTCATTTTCTCTTCATATTTCTGAATTCTTTCATCCATTAGGTTAGTCTCCCTCTTTTATAGATTTTATTATTATACAGTAACTTTTGTTCCGACGAATTTGCCATGAACGGCATTGATAATGCTGTCTTTCTCATCCAGTGCAAATACCAGCATCGGCATCTTCTGTTCCATACACATGATAGATGCAGTCAGGTCCATCGCTGCCAGTTTCTTCGCAACTACTTCTTCGATGGAAATCTCATCATATTTCACTGCATTCGGGTTTGTCTTCGGATCGCTGTCATAGATTCCGTCAACAGCTTTCGCAAGAAGAATCGCTTCTGCCTCGATCTCTACTGCACGAAGTACGGTTGCTGTGTCTGTGGAGAAGTACGGATGTCCTGTACCGCCTGCAAAGAATACGATCTTGCCCTGTGCGAAGCTCTCTTCCACTGCGTCTTTGGAATAAAGGCTTGTGAATGCGCCGCATACGAATGGTGTGAAAATCTCCGTCTTTAATCCGAGATATCTGCAGATATCAGATACGTAGATACAGTTCATAACTGTTGCAAGCATACCGATCTGGTCAGCTTTATTTCTGTCGATCGTCTCGCTGGTACGTCCTCTCCAGAAATTACCTCCGCCGATTACGATACCAATCTGCAGACCTTCCTCAGCGATCGTCTTGATCTGTTTCGCAACTTCGATAACAGTTGCCTCATCAAATCCGGTCTTCTTCTCACCGGCAAGGGCTTCACCGCTTAATTTTAATAATACACGCTTCATAATTAACTGTCTCCTGAAATTAATTTTATCGCAGATAACAGAATTTGCGATATGCTGCCTGTTTAACAAGCCAGATATCATGTTCCATCTTCTGCTATATTCGTATCTTTATTTTACCATATTCCGGCAACAATTTCATTACCATTTTCATCAACAGTAGTAGAAACTGTAAAATTGCTGTAATAGTGGAATCCGGTCTTGCCAGTCTCCGGGTCATCCTCATAGCTGCTGCCCTGTGGTGATCCACATGCACCCTCCAGCGCATCCAGTGGCTGTCCGATGTACTGCTCCGCTTTAGAAATCATATCTCCGCTGTTTCCCGGATCATCATCGCCACCGCCGTTTCCGTTATCTCCCGGATCATCGTCTGAACCACCATTTCCGTTATCTCCGGAATTATCTGTACCGCCGCCGTTTCCGTTATCTCCATTATTATTCTGGTCATCGCTGTTGTTATTGTTATCTTTTGAATCAGAATTATCTGTTGAATCTGTAGTATTGCTGCTATCTGTAGAATCAGAATCACTGTCATCTGTCATTCCCAGACGTTTCTTTACATCAGCAAGGGTAGATATCTCTTTCTTAGTTGTACCTGTCAGATATTTCGCATACGGAATCGAGTCATCACCTGTTCCATCCATGCATAATGTAATCTGTGAAATAGTTTTCAGCGGAATGTCGCGGAAGAAGCATTCATTCTTCTCTTCATCTGTATAGGTGATGCGGATATCATAAGATGCTGTGCTCTTGTTTGCAGTTGTCTGTGTATCTGATGGCATATAATACAGGGCTTTATCCTTATCCTTCAGTGTAAACATATCATTGATAAGGTCTTCTCCCCATCCATCATCTTCTTCATCCTCATCGGAGCTGTCTTCGTCGCTTACATGTGTACGGATATAAAGTGCCTGAATGTCATCACCTGTATTATTTACAAATACCACCTTGGATGCTGTTGCAGTTTTCTCTCCCATCACATTCTTTATATCATCATCTGATGTGTGCTGCATATCTACCATGTCAACTGCCTTGGTAACCTCAGGAGTTGGCGTAGCAGTTGCCTGTACAGGCTCTGTCTCTGTCGTCTGTTTCTTACCACATCCGGCAGCGGCTACTGTCATTACCAACAGACCTGCCAGTATTAAATAACGTTTCTTCATATATATTCCCTCCTATATCCGGAATATCTTTTTTCTTTTAACATTTTCATTTTTTCAATTTCCTATTATTGCAGAGTATCGAAAACTTGTCAACCAAACGCATTCGGATTTCATACATTTTTTAGACTTTCGGATTTCGTATTTTCTCTTTTTCATCTATTATGCCATAAAAAGAATCATTTCTTGTAATTAGCACATCTTTTTATAATCTGTTATTTATGCCAAATATAAAATCAGCAGGAAATGCCATTATATTATTCTGGCGTTTCCTGCTATCTTTTGGTATATCGTTTCGTAAATAAATATATCAATTGCACTAAAACGATGTGCGGGATTATATATTTACTTGTCAGTACAGATTCTTGACTTTAAAGTCTCGCTCTGCTTCTCTTCTCTGGTCTTTCTTCGCAATGTCCTGTCTCTTGTCGTAGAGCTTCTTACCTCGTGCCATACCGATTTCTACTTTTACCAGGCTGTCTTTGAAGTAAACTTTCAGCGGTACAAGAGTCAGACCTTTTTCTTTCAGTTTTGCTTCTATCTTATTGATTTCATATCTGTGAAGCAGGAGCTTACGGATTCTCAGCGGATCCTTATTAAAAATATTGCCTTTTTCATAAGGACTGATGTGCATTCCGTAAATGTAAACTTCTCCGTTCTCCACGCGGATAAAAGACTCTTTGATACTGCATTTGCCCATACGCAGAGATTTTACCTCTGTTCCTGCAAGGGCAATACCTGCTTCATAAGTATCTTCTATAAAATAATCATGAAATGCCTTTTTATTATTGGCAATCAGCTTCATTCCTTTTTTCTTTGCCATAATATCCTCCAAGCCATTTTTATTCAGTTATAACATATTTATATAAAAACTTCCAGACAGGAACTTTACTGTGATTTCATTTTGTCTGGCTCGCGCTGCATTTTTTACATTGAGTAGTATATAAATATCAAATAGCCTCTTTATTCCTCAATTTCATCATCTGTATCCCATATGTCAGAAACCAGCTCAAAATCCACTGTTTTCAGCATTTTGTCTGCATCTGCCACGCGAACACATACTTTATCTCCAAGCTTGTAAACCTTCTTTGTCATTTCGCCACGAAGTTCATAAGTTTCCTGATCAAACACATAATAATCATCACGCAGTGTATTGACATGTACCAGACCCTCTACCGTATTCGGAAGCTCCACGTAAAGTCCCCATCCTGTAACGCCGGAGATGATTCCTTCGAATTCTTCCCCAAGATGATAAGACATATACTCTGCTTTCTTCAGCTTGTCTGATTCACGCTCTGCCTCATCTGCACGTCTTTCACATACACTGGACTGTCTTGCAACCTCATCCAGAATCTCTTTGTAATGTTCGGTTCTGCCTTCACGCATCAGGCGGCCTCTTAAGTTATCTTTGATGATTCTGTGGATCTGTAAATCCGGATAACGTCTGATTGGTGATGTAAAGTGACAATAATATTTCGCTGCCAGTCCGAAATGTCCGCTGCATTCTGTTGTATATTTCGCCTGTTTCATAGAGCGAAGCACCAGGCGGCTGATCATTGCTTCATTTGGAAGTCCCTCGATACTCTCAACGATCTGCTGGATTTCCTTTGGTGTGATCTCTTCCTTTGCTTTCTGAATCTTCACTCCCTGATTATGAAGAAGTGTCAGAAGACTCTCTACTTTCTCCGGATCCGGATTATCATGAGTTCTGTATACAAATGGAATCTCCTCTGTGCAGTATTCCTGTGCCACTGTCTCATTTGCCATCAGCATGAAATCCTCAATAATCTTCGTTGCCACATTTGCCTCGTATGGTTTTACATCAATGGCTTTTCCTGCGGCATTGAGAATGATCTTGCTTTCCGGAAAATCAAAATCAATGGAGCCTCTGTGGTGTCGGCTGCTTCGGATGATCTCAGACAATTCTTTCATCATAAAGAACATCGGAATCAGTGCTTCATATCTCTTCTTCGCATCCTCGTCCGCATCTTCAAGAATGTTCTTTACATCTGTATAGCACATTCTCTCATCTACGTTAATCACTGTCTCCGCAATCTGATGAGAAACTACCTTACCTTTTTCATTAATGTCCATCAAACAGCTTAATGCCAGTCTGTCCTGTCCCTGGTTCAGGGAACAGATTCCATTGGAAAGGCGTTCCGGCAGCATTGGCACAACGCGGTCTGCCAGATAAACACTGGTTCCCCGTTTCAGTGCTTCTCTGTCCAATGCACTGTTGTACTGAACATAGTTACTTACGTCTGCAATATGAACACCAAGATGATAAATACCTCCCTCTTTTGACAGAGAGATGGCATCATCCAGATCCTTGGCATCTTCACCGTCAATAGTAACAGTCTGCAGATGTCTCAGGTCCAGTCTTCCATCTCTGTCAGCATCCAGTACGTGATCCGGAACTCTCTGTGCCTGCTTCTGTACTTTCTCCGGAAATTCACTTGGAATTCCGAAGCTCTTGACGATTGCCAGAATATCTGTACCCGGTGTACGGATATTTCCCAGATTTTCTTTGATCTTGCCTTCCGGGTTCTTATTTTTTGAACCATAATCTGTGATCGTTGCGATTACTTTATCCCCATTTTTAACTCCCGCAGCTTCTTTTCGCGGAATAAAAATGTCTTTGGAAAATTTCGGATTGTCACTGATCACAAACCCAAAGTCGCGGTTCAGCTGATAAGTTCCCACAATCTCCGGCATGCCTCGTTCCAGCACTTTCACAACAACACCTTCCTGACGTTTGCCTTCTTTCTGTCCGTCAAGGATGATGATCCTTACCTTATCCTGATGCATAGCGGTTCCTGTGTAGGCTTCCGGGATAAAAATATCTTCGTCCTGTCCCTCAATCTCTACAAAGCCAAAGCCTTTCGGATGTCCGATAAAAATTCCTTCTGCCGGAGTTCCTTCCAGATCTTCTTCACGATATCCTTCTCTTTCATCCCGAAAATCCCGTCCCCGATTCTTCCGGCGATCCTTCTCCCGATTCCACTCTTTATCCCTGTCTTTGTTTCTGTCTTTTTTCTTATCTTTACTGTCTTTATCGTTTTTATCTTTATTCTTCTTATCTTTCTTCTTTTTTCCGAAATCTGCTTCATACTCATCTTTTCGGTCATCATAGTGGCGGTCATCTTTTTTCTTCTTCCACTTTCCTTTGACCTTCTCGTATCTGCCTTTGTGGTCTACAGACACCTTACCTTCGTCACAAAGCTCATCCAGAACATCGTACAGATCTTTTTTCTCCTCTTTTGAAAGTCTCAGAAGAGAAGAAATCTCACGAAATCTCATTGGCTGATAAATGGGATCTCCCATCAGTTCAAGGACAAACTTCTTTCTGCGTTCTATATCTTTTCTACTCATCTTTCTCCTTTTATTTCATTATAAACAAATATTACCAGTGTACTGACCAATACTCAATTAACAACCCAGGAAGTATAACACACTCATGAAATTCAAATGACACAAAAAACACCCTTGTACGTGACAAGAGTGTTTCCAGTTTCTTACTCAATTAACCAAGCATATTTAATGCTACAGATATTACGAAAAATAAAATTCCCATAATAGTGGTTGCCCTTACAAGTCCGCCCTCCATGGAACGTCCCTTGTTCTTACCCCAGTAAGTCTCTGCTGCTCCGGCAATAGCACCAAGTCCCTGCTGCTTGCCTTCCTGCATAAGAACTACTACTGTAAGAGCGATGCAATCTATTATGAAAATGATACTCAGAATGATCTTAACAATATGCATTTCGTTACACCTCCTAATCAACTGAGTTTCATTGTAACATAGCCGCAGAGGGATTTCAACCACATTTCCGAGTTTTTAACAGCTTTTTTCGCTCTTTTTAAAGGGATTTTCGTACACTGCAAGTTCTCCCAGCGTCTCATGGATCCGCAGGAGCTGGTTGTATTTTGCGTTTCTGTCCGAACGGCAGGGAGCTCCTGTCTTGATTTGTCCGGCTCCTGTGGCAACTGCCAGATCTGCAATAAAAGCATCTTCTGATTCTCCGGAACGGTGCGAAATTACTGCTTTGTATCCTGCTTTTTGAGCCATTTCCACTGCATCCAAAGCTTCTGAAAGAGTTCCTATCTGGTTTACTTTTACCAGAATCGCATTGGCAGCTTCTAATTTGATTCCACAGGAAAGACGCTTAATATTAGTCACAAACAGATCGTCTCCGACAAGCTGGATTCTATTTCCCAACCTTTCTGTCATCTGTTTCCATCCTTCCCAGTCATCTTCCTCCAGACCATCTTCAATAGAAACGATTGGAAATTTCTCGATCAGTTTCTCATAATATTCTATCATCTCCCCGGAATCTCTGAGAACTTCTTCTCCTTTCATCTGTCCTTCACCCGGAAAAACATATATGCCTCTTTCTTCATCATACAATTCACTGGCCGCCGCATCAATCGCAATGCAGATGTCTTTTTCCGGTTCATAGCCTGCTTTTTTTACCGCTTCTATGATCAGTTCCAGTACGCTTTCTGAATCCGGAAGGTCCGGTGCGAAACCGCCCTCGTCTCCAACTGCCGTCGACAGGTTCTTCTGTTTCAGAATGATTTTGAGAAACTGATATACTTCTGCGCACATACGAATGGCTTCTTCCATATCTTTCGCACCGACCGGCATGATCATAAATTCCTGCAGATCTACGGTGTTATCCGCATGACGTCCCCCGTTTAAGATATTCATCATCGGTACCGGCATCTGCCTGGTGTGGCATCCTCCCAGATATTGATACAGTGGAATACGAAGCGCCGCTGCTGCTGCCCTTGCCACTGCCATAGAGACTCCAAGTGCTGCATTCGCCCCGACGTTGCTTTTATTATCTGTACCGTCTGTCTCTATGATTTTCTTATCAATATAAGCCTGATTCAGGGCATTTTCCCCAAGAATGGCTTCTGCCAGTTTTATATTTACATTCTCTACTGCCTTACGAACGCTAAGTCCCGTATAGTATCCTTTCTCCCCGTCACGAAGTTCTACTGCCTCAAACTTCCCGGTAGATGCTCCGGAAGGGACGATTGCCCTTCCTGTATATCCATTGATTCCAATCACACCTTCTCCTACTGTAACTTCGACTTCTACCGTAGGATTTCCTCTCGAATCCAGTACTTGTCTTGCGTGAACCCTTCTTACAGGCAGATAACGTAACATATTAGAACCTCCTGCTTCTGATATTTAACCGGATCAGGTAAATCCACTGCCCTGACTGCAAATAGAAATAATCAGCAAATATGGACTTGCCTGTATCCGTTTGACTTGCTTCATAAACATATTTTTACCCAATGTTCTTCTTAGTATGCGCTGTTTAAACATATTCAATCGGATATTCGCAATTGAAGCAGGGGACTTACTTGATTCTGTTAAAAAACACTGGTTATTTTTTGCGTTCATTATTATTTTCAGAATATTTCATCAGTATAAATCATTTTAATTATATCTTTTAAATATTTTTATAAATTTTCTATTTTTATGCTTGACATTTCAATCTTTATCTGTTATATTAAGTTCATAAAACAAAAGGGATTACGAAAATAAAAAAAGAAAAGGAGTGAGACCACCGAAAACATAACTTCTTCTTTATAATTTAAGAAAGTGAGGTACAGACCACCAGAATAGCTAAGTTTCAAATTCATGATTCATAATTTATGAAAGGCAGGTACGGACCACCAAGAACTTAAAGTTTTAAATCCAATTAAGTTTTATAAGTTCCTATCAAACACAAGGAAGGTACAGTCCAATGAAAACCTAACGATTTACCTTATTTTAACTCATTAACTATTCCATATGAAGAAGGTACAGTCCAATGGAAATTTAATTTTTTAAATAACAACCAATCAATACAGGGAAGGTACAGTCCGATGAAACGTTAACGATTTACCCTATTTAAAATGTAACAGTTAACAGCATACAGAAGGTATAGTCCAATGAAAACTTAACGATTTACCCTATTTACATCTGATATAGCGAATCAGAGATATTAACAAGGAAGGTACAGACCAATGGGACAGTAAGTTTTAACATTTAATATTTCAGTTTTACATATAATTTCATAGAAAGCGAGGTATCATCCCTTGGATACAGAATCTTAACAGGAGCCACGATAAGCAATAGATCGATGGCTCTTTTCTTTTGCATAATTTTCTTAAAATATCTACATTCAAATTATTCACCTGTTCTCATTGCTTACTGCCTTTCGCTTCTATCTTTCTTTTTTATCTCATATATTAAAGCAATACCACACATTTTGAGGTTCTCATCTCTATGCGTCGCAAATACATATCACAAGTCAAATTTTTCTCAGCCAGATCTATAAGGATTTTTCTTTTATTCTTTATGTCTGCACTCATTGGATCGGCTGCCGGAAAGATCGTCTCTCACCATATCGCAAAACAATCCGCTCTCCCATCTTCCTCCCAAAGTTCCAACTGGGGGCTTAGCTTTCAGGAAGAAGGAAAACGTCCTGTGGGAAATGCCACGATTGAAGAGCTATCCCGGTATAATGCCTTTTATGCCGAAAACACTGAGGAGAAGAAAATCTATCTTACTTTTGATGCCGGCTATGAAAACGGAAATACCCCTGCCATCCTGGATGCATTAAAAAAACATGAAGCCCCGGCTACATTTTTCGTTGTGGGAAATTTTATTTCTGAAAATCAGGAGCTGATAAAAAGGATGGAAGCCGAAGGACATATTGTTGGAAACCATACGATGACACATCCTGATATGTCAAAGATTTCCACGCAGGAATCTTTTCAAAAAGAACTGTCTGGTGTAGAAGATATTTATAAAGAAATTACCGGTAAGGAAATGACCAAATTCTACCGGCCGCCGCAGGGAATTTACAGTACCCTGAATCTGTCTATGGCCAAAGAGATGGGATATCATACCTTCTTCTGGAGTCTTGCTTATGTGGACTGGTATCAGGATAATCAGCCAGATCCGCAGGAGGCTATCGAAAAGCTGACCAGACGAATTCATCCCGGTGCTATTGTTCTGCTGCATAGCACATCTTCTACTAACGCGCAGATTCTGGATGAACTCTTGAACAAGTGGGAAGATATGGGATATTCGTTCCATTCCTTAAATGAGCTGATTGAACATTCCTGATCCCGTTCCCCGCATGCAAGATTTTCATAATTGAAGCAAAAGTTAACTCTACCCCAAAAGGAGAGGCACTCAGCAGGATCTTTATCCTTCAGAGTACCTCTCCTTTTGTTTATAAATCAATACTTATGAGAATATCAATTTATGTTACGTTATGTGATTTTGTAACCGTCCTGCATTTTTACAGTTACGGTTCGTTTTTACAAATAATTATTCAGCGTCTTCTGCTGCTTCAGTTTCTTCTGGCTCTTCTGTTGTTTCTTCGCTGTCTACAACTCCACCTTCAACTACCAGATCTTCCGGATCAATGTTGTCACCATAAACAGGTTTCAGAGTTTCGTGAATTATATCCTCACATGACTGAAGTCACATGCTTCCAGACGCTTTAGGCGTCAG
>ERZ791887.1348-NODE-1348-length-17159-cov-5.189839_pt1 | contig 17159 bp, 17 predicted proteins | sample MGYA00510157_ERZ791887 | MGnify/ENA primary metagenome ERZ791887 (study PRJEB30046, sample SAMN00792112) | human gut metagenome | study: EMG produced TPA metagenomics assembly of the A metagenome-wide association study of gut microbiota in type 2... | reverse complement strand
GAACTCAGAAGACTTTGGCGTACACCATTCAACAAGCCGCTCTGTTGCGTGGGCTTCGGGTCGCCAAGTTGGCGACCCCTACAGAACTCAGAATTTCTTGGCGATTTCCATTCAATGAACAGCTCAGTTGCGTGAGCTGCAGGAGGCTAAGAGCCTCCCCTACCATGGTGGTGCAAAACTGTGGGTACACGCATTAAAATCCCCTCCCGCTGTGGAAAACCGCAGAAAATCAACAGAGTTTTCACGAAGCTGTGGATGAATTTTTATTTTCCGCCAATTTCCGGTTTTTTATCCACAGGGCGGTGAGAACTCTGTGAGCATTCTTGTCAGGTATAAAGAGATATTTATATCATTCCATAGGTTCGGGTAGTAGTAACGGTAGTAGTACGAAGTTATGTGGATAACTGTCGAAAGTTGAAGTGTGGCGCGAACTTTTTCTCCACAGCGCATTCTGTGGAGAACCACAACTTATCCACAGGTAATTGCAGATGATTGTGAGTGGGACGGTTGTCCACAGAAAAAGAATGCACATTCAACAGACCCTGTGAATAAATTTTTTCCGAGACCATCGTCGGTCTGACGGGCAATTTTGGATCTGCATGAGAGAAATCCCTGAGCCGTAAGACAAGGTGATTACGGATTGATTTTGAAAAAGTGGTATGATATTATAAACCGAATAAGAAAAATAAAGGATGGGATAGAAATGCGTCTGATTTCGTTTGTTTGCGCCCTTTTGCTGCTGGTGGGCATTCCGGTGGGAGCAGCCCCGGCGGAGGACGTGCGGCTTACCGTGTCCCGGCTGGTGCTGGCCTATCCCCAGGCCACGGAGGACATTTACTGCGGCACTGTGCCTGCCGAGGAAATTACATGGCAATCCGAAAATCCCGCCGTCATTGAGGTGGCTGACGGGGTGGTGACTGCCGTTGCCCCCGGGGAGACGGAGATTACAGCCAGCTGGAACGGGCAGGTCAGCACCTGCGCGGTTTCCTGCCTGACCGGCTCCCAGGAGGAATTTCAGAATTTCTACGGCCCGGAGCGGCACCAGCCAATGCGAACGCCGGTGGATCCCCAGCCGGGGGCCTGCCATTTTTATGACGATGCCGGGTTTATCGGGGACTCCGTCACCTATCAGCTGCTCTTTACCCAGGGGCGGGAGGAGGCCATCGGCTCTCCCGTTCCTCTGTTCCGCCGCAGCGCTTCGGTCAAGGGCTTTACCGATTACAGCTGGAACGTGATGTTCCGGGGAGCGGAATGGAAAATTGAGGAGGCCGTGGCAGCCTCCGGGGTGAACAAGGTGTTCATCATGCTGGGAGCCAACGACCTGGGCGTGCGCTCTCCGGCGGAAACCTTTGATAATTTTCAGACCATGATTGACCGCATCCGGGAAAAAGCGCCGCAGGTGGAAATTTATATTGAGTCGGTGCTGCCCAGTGGGCTTGCCCAAAAAAGCCAGGACACCGCAGCCTACAATGAACTGCTGCGGCAATATGCCAGCGACAATCAGTTTCATTTTGTAGAGGTGGCAAAGTATTTTGAAGCCCCCGACGGTTGTATGCCCAATTCCTACAGCGCCGACGGAGATGCCCACCTCACCGAAACCGGCATCCGGTGCTGGTTCCAGGTGCTGCAAAACTATGCCCAAAGCCAGCAAGAGTAACCATTGCCCCATTCATCATTAAAATGAAAAGGAAATACTGTTCATGCTGTTTTCGTCCAATACGTTTTTGTTCGGATTCCTCCCGGCGGTGGTGGTGCTGTATTACCTATGCCCCCGGCGCTGTCGGAATGTACTGCTGCTGGTATCCAGCCTGATATTTTATGGCTGGGGAGAGCCAAAATATGTGCTGCTGATGCTGGTGAGCATCCTGCTGAACTATTTCTGCGGACTGGCTGCCGCCCGGCAGCAAAGCCGGCAGCGCTCCACCCGGGGGGTGCTGGTGCTGGGTGTGGTGCTGAATCTGGGAATGCTGGGCTTCTTTAAGTACGGAAAATTCTTTTTCGGCAGCGCCTTCCCGGACATTCCCCTGCCCATCGGCATCTCCTTCTACATCTTCCAGGCCATGAGCTATCTCATTGACGTGTGCCGCCGGGAGGTGGAGGTGCAGAAAAACGTCCTCACCTTCGGCACTTATGTGACGCTGTTTCCCCAGCTGATTGCCGGTCCCATCGTTCGCTATCGGGATGTGGCAGAGATGCTGGAAAGCCGCCGGGAAAATCTGCCCCAGTTCAGCCGGGGCGTGCAGCGCTTTGTGGTGGGGCTGTCCAAAAAGGTGCTGCTGGCCAATACCTTCGGTTCTGCCTGGAATGTTCTGCAAGTCACCACCGGCACGGCGGCGGCCTGGCTGGGGCTATTGTGCTATACCCTGCAAATTTACTTCGATTTTTCCGGCTATTCCGACATGGCCATCGGCCTGGGGCAGCTGTTTGGCTTCACCTTCCTGGAAAACTTCAACTATCCCTACATCAGCGCCAGCATCACCGAGTTCTGGCGGCGGTGGCACATTTCCCTGTCCACCTGGTTTAAGGAATATGTATACATCCCCCTGGGCGGCAACCGGAAGGGCTTGGCAAGACAGATTTTCAACATCCTGGTGGTGTGGCTGCTCACCGGCTTATGGCATGGTGCCAGCTGGAATTTTGTGCTGTGGGGCGGCTATTATGCGGCGCTGCTGATTCTGGAAAAGTGCTGGCTGCTGAAGGCCGGGGAGAAGCTGCCGCTGGTGCTGCGCCGGATGGTGACCATGGTGCTGGTGATGCTGGGCTGGGCGCTGTTCTATTTTGAGAATCTGGGTGCCCTGGGGGCATTCCTGGGGCGGCTGTTTACCGCTGTCCCCTCGGCGGGCATCGCCTTTTATCTGCCGGTGACGGCGCTTGGCTGCCTGTGCGCCACCCCTGCCCTGAAGCGGGTGAAGCTTTCGGACGGGGTGCGCTGGGGGCTGTGCATTTTGCTGCTGCTGTTGTGCGTGGCATCTCTGGCACGGCAGAGCTATAACCCCTTTATTTATTTTCGGTTCTGAGGTGCGCCATGAAAAAATGTGATAAGATATTTACCGGGCTGATTTGCCTGTTTTTCCTGGGCATGAGCCTTTTGTATGTGGTGCTGCCCCGGCGGGATTTTTCCCCACTGGAAAAGCGGTATCTGACTCAGGCCCCGGCGCTGGAAGCCGATGCGCTGCTCAGCGGCAGCCTGGGGGACGAGATTGAGGATTATCTGGCTGACCAGATGCCCGGGCGGGACTGGTTTGTGGGGCTGAATGCCTATTTTGAGCGGGCGCTGGGCTTGCAGCGCAGCAAGGACATCTGGGTGGTGGACGGCAAGCTGGTACGCCGCCCGGTGCAGGCGGATGATGATGCCCTGACCCGCCGGGCGGGGGTGGTGGAGCGATTTGCCCAGAACCAGACCGTGCCCGTTACCCTGAGCCTGATTCCCTCCGCCGGGTGGGCAGCCGGGGACAAGAGCTACCGGGATGAAGAACTGATTGAGGCGGTTTATGATGCAGCCCAGGTGGACACGTTGCCGCTGACCGACACCTTCCGGGGCAGGCCGGAGCTGTTTTATAACACCGACCACCACTGGACAAGCCGGGGTGCCTTTGAAGCCTACCGGGTGCTGATGAATGGGTTTCAAAAGCCGGTGGAGGAACACTACACCGTGGAGACCTATCCCCATTTCCGGGGGGCAAACTACGCTTCCAGCTGCCTGTGGCTGACGGGAGAAGAAAACCTGGAAATGTGGCACGCCGGGGAAATCACCGTCAACCCCGGAACGGAGCAGGCCCATGAAGGGGTGTTCTATCCCGAGCAGCTGGACTCCTTTGACCCGTATACCGTGTTCCTGGGGGGCAATCAGCCCCTGGTGGAGCTATATAACCCTGCCGGGAGCGGCAAGCTGCTGGTGATTCGGGATTCCTTCAGCAACTGCCTGGGGGGCTTCCTGGCGCAGAGCTATGAGCAGGTGACGCTGGTGGATTTGCGCTACCACAAGCGCCCGGTGTCTGAGCTGCTGGCAGAGACGGACTATGACCGGGTGCTGATTCTCTACAGCCTGGAAAATTTCCTCACCGATCAGAATCTGCCCATGCTGCGGTGAGCGGCGGAATTGTAAATGTTGTGTAAACGATGGGCTTTTCCAGCAGATTTCCCTTGTCAAAGTGTAAAATCCTGATATAATTACGCTACACGGGGGAAAGCGGAAATCATAGAGAGGTAAAAAATGGGAAAAAAAGAAACAACGCTCCAATCCGGGCTGCTTTCCCTGGATGTTAAAAAACTCAAGCTGGTATTTTTCTGGGTGTTCGCCCTGGGGCTGACAGCCCACGGCTACCGCTTCATGAACCCCAATTTTAACCACGACTCCCTGTACTCCCTGTATGAGCAGGGGCCGGAATTGATGATTTCGGTGGGGCGATTCCTGCGCCCGGTCTATCGGCTGCTGCGGGGCAACCTGACCCTCCCGGCTTTTGGCGGGATTCTGGCGCTGGTGTATCTGTCCTTTGCGAGCTACCTGCTGGTGGAGCTGCTGGACATTCAAAACTCTTGGCTGATTGGGCTGGTGTGCGGCGTTTTGACGGTGAATTCCACCATGTCGTTGATGAACGCTACCTATATGACGGACACGGATGCCTACTGCCTGTCGTTCCTGCTGGCGGTGCTGGGGGTTTGGGCGCTCAAGCGCTGGAAGCACGGCAGCCTCCTGCTGGTGCTGTTCTGCTTTTTGTCCCTGGGCATTTACCAGGCTTATGTCAGCACGGCGGTATTTTTGCTGCTGCTGCTTGGCTTGGAGGATTTGCTGCGGGGCAAGCCGATAAAGCAGGTTTATGGCAGATTGATAAAGGAAATGCTGCTGGTGCTGGCTTCCATCATTTGCTATTATGTGGTGATGAAGCTGACCCAGCGCCTGATCCATGTGCAGGAGGCAGACATCTACAATACCGTTTCCAGTCTGCCGCCCCTGTCGGTGCGGGAGGTGCTGAGCCGCATCAGAGCCTGCATCGCTTCCGGTGCAATGTGGTCAGTGCTGCCCATTGGGCCGGTTGCCCATAACCAGTGGCTGATTCGCATCCTCAATGTGATGATGGGTGCGCTGGCGGTGCTCTGTCTGCTGAGCATAATGCGCCGCCGTGGCCTGAAAGCCGGTTCGGTGTGGGGTATTGTGGGAATTGTGGCAGCGATGCCCTTCGGCCTCAATGTGTCAACGCTGATTTCCGGGCTGTATCACTGGCTGACCATGTACAGCATGAATCTACTGTATCTCATGGTGCTGGTGCTGGTGCAGATGAGCGACGGCGACCGTGGCACCCGGGTCAAGCGGATGGTGTGGGCGGTGATGGCAGCGGTGATGGTATATGACGGCTGCCTGTGCGCCAATGAGCTGTATTTGAAAAAGGAGATGGAGAGCGAGGCAACCCTGTCCACCTTCACCCGCATCATTGATCGGATGGAAAATACCCCGGGCTTTGAGCCCAGAAGCACCCGGGTGGCGATGGTGGGAGAAATGATCTATTCCCCTTTGTCGGAGCAGCGCCCTGGCATTGCCAACGATGCCACCGGTCTGTGGTTTAATTTCTCCGTCAGCTACTATGATACCTATGTTGCATACCTGACCTACTACCTGGGCTATCCTGTGGAGTGTGTCAGCCAGGAAGAGCTGATTGCCTGGGAGCAGGACCCCCGGGTGGTGGAAATGCCCCTGTTCCCTGCCCAGGGAAGCGTGCAGATGGTGGATGATGTGATGGTGGTGAAGCTGGCAGCGCCGGTTGCACCAGACCTGGAGGCGGAGGAATAACGCTGCCTCCGCAAGCAATGTGAGCGTTGTCCTGCGGGACATTGAGCATCCTGATACGTCAATGAAATGAGGTAAATCATATGAAAAAAATGCTTTTCATCATGAATCCCTATGCCGGGAAACGCCGGGCAAACAAATATCTGGCGGACATTCTGGAAATGTTCAACCGGGCGGATTATCTGGTAACGGTGCATATGACCGCCGGCCCCGGTGATGCCACGGGTGTGGTGCAGGCACTGGCTCCCGGCATGGATATTGTGGTTTGCTGCGGCGGCGACGGCACCTTCAACGAGACGGTGGCCGGGCTGCTGAAAGCCAATGTGGACATCCCGGTGGGCTACATTCCCGCCGGTTCCACCAACGATTTTGCCGCCAGCCTCCATCTGCCAACCGAGCCACTGGAAGCAGCCCAGGAGATTGTGGAGGGCGTGCCTGTTTCCTATGATGCAGGCAGCTTCTGCGGGCGTTTCTTCTCTTATGTGGCATCCTTTGGTGCTTTTACCAGAACCAGCTATACCACGCCCCAGTCCATTAAAAACGCTCTGGGACACACGGCCTATGTGCTCAGCGGTATTTCGGAGCTGTCTCAGATTCGCCCGGAGCATATCAGGATGGAAATCAACGGCGAGGTGGTGGAGGATGACTTTCTGTTCGGTGCCATCTGCAATTCCACTTCCGTGGGCGGCATCCTGACTTTGGATCCCAAGCAGGTGGACATGGCCGACGGCAAGCTGGAGGTGCTGCTGGTGCGCTCTCCTCAGAGCCTTTTGGAGCTGACCGAGTGCATTGCTGCCGTGCAGAGCCAGCAGTACAACAACTGCGAGATGATTACCTTCCGCTCCGGCAGCAAGATTGAGATTACCGCCGACCCGGAAATGCCCTGGACGCTGGACGGCGAACGGGAGGACGGCCACGAGCACATCACCGTGGTCAACAAGCACCTGGCCTATCGCCTGGTGCAGAAGCCGAGGGAGTCTGCGGATGCATAATTCCACGCTGTGCTATATCGTAAAAGACGGCAAGGTGCTGATGCTCCACCGGGTCAAAAAGAAAAATGACATCAACCATGACAAATGGATTGGCATTGGCGGGAAATTTGAGCCGGAGGAAGCCCCGGAGGAGTGCATTCTCCGGGAGGCCAAGGAAGAAACCGGCCTGACCCTCACCTCCTGGCGATGCCGGGGTGTGGTCACCTTTTTGCAGGAGGGCGGCGAGGGAGAATATATGTACCTCTTTACCGCCGATGATTTTACCGGGGAGCTGATAGAATGCGACGAAGGCGACCTGCAATGGGTGAGCATGGACTTTTTGGATGCCCTGCCCACATGGGAGGGCGACCGGATTTTTCTGAATCTCCTGTGGCAGGATGCCCCCTTCTTCCTGCTGACCCTGCGCTATCAGGGCGACCGGCTGGTGGAAGCGGTGCTGGACGGCAAGAAGATAAAATAGCACATCGTTCGTGCAATATATTGATTTCTTTGTGCAAACGGCAATACTATCCATAACGAAAAGAAGATGATTTTATGGCTGGCTCTACCACCAATATCAGCATCCGCATGGATTCGGAGCTGAAAGCGCAGGTGGACGCGCTTTTCAACGAACTGGGCATGACCTGTCCACTGCGTTCAATATTTTTGTCCGCCAGTCCGTCCCTCCGCGAGGGGCGCATTCCCTTTGATGTTTCTCTGAATCAGCCCAAGAAGGAAACGATTGCCGCCATGCTGGAGGCAGAGCGGATTGCAAAAGACCCGTCCGTAAAAGGCTACAACAATTTGGATGAACTGTTTGCTGACCTTGGATCGCACCGGGATGCACAGTGACCTATTTGGAAAATAAAATCAGCCGCCGGATGGAAGTAACTCCACCCGGTGGCTGATTTTATCTGCCGTGGCCTTCTGCTTTGATAACTTCGGATGAAAAGATATAATTGATTATTTTCTATTTTCTTTTGTTATGTTTCGATGAGATTTCTTCCACATAGCATCAGTAATTATAGGTAGAAATGAAAATTTAATTTTATGAGAGTTTCACATGTGAAAAGATGGAAAGAACCATGGAAGACTGAAACAACCGAAATTATACCTCTCTCATGTGAAGTTGGAGCAGTTTTTGCAACTACCTTTCTCCTTTAGTGATGAAAAAATTTCTACTTTATATCCTTTGAGATTTCTCTCTCGTAGGCAATTAGATCGGCGGGTTGGCAATCCAAGAGAGCGCAAATTTTCGCAAGGTTGACCATAGAAATGTAATTCTTCGTTCTCAGTGATTGTAGAACACCTTCCGAGAGTAGCTTTTCTTTTCTGAGCCGATTGGTGTTATAGCCACGAGCTTTCAATTCTGCGATAATATCAATCTTGTAAATGATGGGCATAAACGATACATCCCTTTTGATGCATCCGCAAATTGGGGTGCTTTTTATTGTAGTGTTTGTATTATATCTGGCGTGAAAACTGTACAGAGAGTTACACAGATATTTGTGTAAATCGCAAATTGATATTACATCGAAAATGGTGTAATATACAGATGACTGTAAAGGATTGATGGAGTAATTTTGAATCATGCGACCATGGCGCAAAATATAGTTGTAAAAAAGGAAATTATTAGGTATAATAAAGCAAACAAAAGCAGGGGATTTTTATGGGAGAAAACAAAAAACGTATAGTGAGTGGGGAATCCACAACCGACCTTGTTTTTTCTGCAAGTGTAGGATTAAATGAAAATATTTTTCCGCAAATTCTTGATTTATTTGTTCCTGACGGTGCAGAAATCGCTGATGTAACCTACGGCAAAGGTGTTTTCTGGAAAAAAGTAGATAAAAGCAAGTACGCACTTCATTTTTCTGATATAAAAACGGGCGTCGATTGCCGTGATTTGCCTTATGATAATCAGAGCATGGATTGTGTAGTACTTGATCCGCCATACATGGAAGGTTTTTTTAGAAGGAACTCATCACATCTTGCAGGGGCTGGCTCCTTTGCATCATTCCGCGACCATTATTCTGATGGGTCTGTTTACGAGCAAAAGAACGGCGCACCAAAATATCATGATGCAGTCACTGACTTGTATTATAGTGCTGGACGCGAAGCATATAGAGTTCTAAAGAAAAATGGGATTCTGATAGTTAAAACACAAGATGAGGTAAGCGCGAACAAGCAACATCTAACACATGTTGAAATTATTAACTACTATGAAAAGATTGGATACTATACAAAAGATTTATTTGTTGTAGTCCGAAACAATAAACCTAACGTAAGTACAATAAAGAAACAAGTCCATGCCAGAAAAAATCACTCTTATTTTCTAATTTTTGTTAAATTATAACATGCCATCTAAAAGGCTAAATAAATCATCCGTATAGGGAGCTTCGAGTGGCCAAGAAATGGGAAGCGTACCTTTAATTAAATAGTTTGCATCTTCTGCTGAAATTGAAGAACTCTTCTTTGTGGCCTTTCGCTCTTTGCTACGGGGGAGTTCTTCATTTTTTGCAAAAGCAAATCGCCATGTATTCCCAAATTGATAAAGACCAACTGCAACTACATCAAATTCGCCAACTAACAAAGACGTAGTTTTTATCACATGACCATTTGGGAGTTCTATTTCACGACTGTCACTAGCGTCACACTGGTACTTTCCAACCCAATTGTCGTCACCCAGCTTTTGAACATCATTTGTTTGAAGCGATTTAACTTCAATGCGAAAATCTTTACCTTTGTATTTGATATACAAGTCACCTTTGTTCTTTCGATTGTGATCGTCGGGTTTGTATACATCGGTTACGTTTGGATTCACTTTAATTAGTTTTCTCGCCTTTGCTTCACCGATATAGCCGAGAATAAAACCTCGAAGTGAGGGATTTGTGTCAACTATTTCGGTGAATTCTTCTATGCTAATTTCAAACCGTTCAAGAATATTTTTCTCCATCTTTGTTTAGCTCCTTATTATTTTGTGTATTACGAAGAAATTTATTATAAGTCAATAAGATAATTACACTCTAATGAAAATGATGTTTATTTTTTGACGTTTCTGTGGTAGAATTGTCTTAATAAAATGCTCGAGGTGGTGTTTCTGTGGACGATACTATCCAAATGGTTGGAAGGATGTCTTTCAAATTCGATGGAGCAACGTCAATTAAGGCTGACCTACTCGCAAAGTCGCTCTCCCACATAGTACGGGCATACAAAGACTGCATTGCAGCGCAATATGGTGATGATGCCGGGATTTCGATTGAGGTATGTGCATTTCAAGAAGGTAGCTTTGATGTTGTGTTACAATCAATGGTTGAATATGCTCCTCTTGTTGTACAACATGCGCCACAAATATTTGAATGTACAAAGAACTTTATCGAGATTATCAAAATTAAACGTGAATTAAAGGGAATGAAGCCCAAGAATGTGGAAATCGAGAATGGGAAGACGAGAATCGTTAATTCGGAAGGAAGTATCTCCTATCACGACTGTAATGTCTATAATCTCTACATAAATAATCCATCCATTGACGGATCACTATCCCATGTTTTTGGAACACTTGCAGATTCTCCCCGCCCTGCAATTTCATTCAAAGCAGAAGGGGAAAATCCTTCGACAATCACTATTTCAGAGGATGCTTACTCTGAAATGAAGGTTCCTGTAGTGGACGAACTACTTCCCGCAGACTTGCAGCGGATGGAAAGTATTGTGACGGAGGATCTGCTCCTTAAAAGCCCCGATTTTTTGGGGGATTCCAAATGGGACTTTCACTACGATGGGAAGACTATTCACGCCTCAATTGAAGATGTTGATTTTAAGCAGCGTATTCGCAGTGGAAAGGTTAAACTGTCCGCAGGCGTAAGAATTCCAGTGAAAATGAAAATTGAAGCATACATGAATGAGAAGTTGGAGGTTCAGAGGCGCAATTATACGATTCTGAAAGTATTAGGTGATATTATTGAACCCTCTGAGACTGGTGATGGACAGCAGTCTTTTTTGAGTGAAATGCAATAAATATTGGGGAGATCAAAAGCTAATCCACAAGAAATTCGGTAAGGGGATGGCTTTGATATTTGTTAGAATATCATTCATTTTCACCTCTGAAAATTAGTTCTTACTTTCAACATTATAACCTGAATCCATGGCGCAATCAAGAAATTTTCTTAATATTGCATAAGAAAACAGTAACAGCCTGTACAAAGCCCAAATTAGCATCAGCCGCCGGATGGAGGAAGTTCCACCCGGCGGCTGATTTCATCTATGAAGTTATTTTACGGTTCGGTGTGCAGCAGCGTCATTGTCCGTTTGCGCTGCCGACTTCTTTGTACATGGCGGCGGCATCGTCCTTGCGGACGGTTTCGGCCACCTGCAAGACCTCCACGGCAACGGTGCGGGCACCCATGGAGATTTCGATTTTGTCCCCCACCTTTACGTCATAGCTGGCCTTGGCAGGCTTGCCGTTGACGCTGATGCGGGCATTGTCACAGGCTTCATTGGCCACGGTGCGGCGCTTAATCAGGCGGGACACCTTCAGATATTTGTCAAGACGCATGGATTACTTTTCCAGGGCATCCTTCAGGGTCTTGCTGGCCTTGAAGGTGGGGGTGCGGGAAGCGGCGATTTCCATGGCCTCGCCGGTGCGGGGGTTGCGGCCCATGCGAGCCTCCCGCTCCTTGACTTCAAAAATGCCGAAGCCGCTGACCTGCACCTTCTCGCCCTTGCTCAAAGCGGAGGCAATCACATCAAATGCGGCGTTCAGTGCCTTTTCGGTATCCTTCTTGGTCATGCCGGTCTGCTCGGCGGCAGCGGCAACAAGCTCAGTTTTATTCATGGTAAATTCCTCATTTCAATAAATTTACGGGTGGAGTCCCAGCCCCAATCCCGGTGAAATCCCGTGGGACAGGCTCTGTTCCGGCTGGAAAAAGAGCTTCCTTAGAGTAGCATAACAATTGGAAAAACGCAAGGGTTTTCTTTGAAAAAACTCACAATTTCAGAATTTTTGCAATCTTCTGCCCCTTGGGAAGCAGCAGGCAGTCTTCCTTGGTCAGCACCTTGAGGACAATGGCGGAAAGCAGGTATACAACGCCGCCCACCGCAATGGGCACGCCTGCCAGCAGCACCCGGCTGCCAACGCCCACCGTACTCAGGCACCACCAGGTCAGCCACACGGCCACGCCCATGACACAGGCGGCCAGGAAGGGGCGGACGAGGTTTTTGAGCATCCGGGGCGGGTCTTCCACCAAAGAGCGGATGGAATAGACATTGAGAATGCAGATGACCACATAGCTCAGCAGCGTGCCGATGGGGGTGCCCACAATGCCCACGGCGGGGTTACCGGTGAGGACATACACCACAATCAGCTTCAGCACACCGCCAATGAGCATATTCAAAACCGGGCGGTTTACGTTGCCGTGAGCCTGCATGATGGCGGTGGTTACCAGCACCAGCGCATTGAACACCACGGAAACGCCCAATACCTGCATCATCTGGGTGGCCAGCACCAGCTTTTCCCCGGTATAGCCGCCCAGCAGCGCCGTCACCGGCTGGGCAAGGCACACAAGCCCCACCGCACAGGGCATGGCAAAGATGCCGGTAACCCGAATGGCGGATTCCTCGGTCATGCGGGTTTCCTTGAATTTCTTCAAGGTAATCTGGGCGGTGATGGCGGGGATGATGCTGACGGTGATGGGGGTGATGAAGGCGCAAGGCATATTATAGATGGTTTGGGTCATCACATGAACGCCCCGCATGGTGTCCGCCCACTCCTGGCTGATGCCCTGCCCCAGGAGTCTGCCCATGTAAATCTTGCTGGACAGAGAGGTGATGATGGACAAAATGGTGGAGCTGACGGTGATGGGCACTGCAATTTTCAGCAGCTCCTTGGCGGTATCTCCAAAGCTTTTGGGGGCATCGCCGGTTTCGGGCAGCTGGCGGTAGCTCTTGCGGAAGCAGCTGTACAGATACACTGCCGATACCAGGCAGCTGGCTGTCACGCCTAAAATGGCACCGCCTGCCGCCAGGGAGACATCCGCCGTGGCCTTCAGGAACGCCAGTGCGGCGGCCATACCCACAATGAGCTTGGTGACCACCTCCAGCACCTGGGAGACGGCGGTGGGAATCATATTGCTCTGCCCCTGGAAATAGCCCCGGAAGGCGCTCATGATGCAGATGAGCAGCACGCAGGGGCCCAGGAAGCCGATGGCTGCCCAGGCATCCGGCTGGTTCCAGAACCGTGCCAGGGGGCGGCAAAATACGGTCATCAGCAAGCTGCCCACAATGCCCAGCAGCAGGAAAATGCGCTTGGCGGTGGAATACACCTGCCGCACCTGCCCGTAATGCTCCAGGCTGCTGGCTTGGCTGATCATACGGCTCATGGCCACGGGCAAACCGGCGGTGGAAATCATCAGAAGAATGTTGTAAATTTCATAGGCGGTGCTGAAATAGCCAAAACCCTTCTCTCCGATAATGGCATTGAGGGGAACCTTGTAAAGCGCACCCACCAGCTTGACAATTACGGTGGCCGCTGCCAACAACGCTGTGCCTTGCAGGAAATTTTGTTTCTTCTGCTCTGCCATTATTTCGCCTCCGTCATGGGTTCATCCTTCTGGAAGAGCTTGGGAATCGCCTCGCTGACCAGTTCCTCCACCACTTTGTTCAGGTCGATGGTGGGGAATTTGCCGTTCTGATACAAAATCTGTCCCCGCACCATGGTCATGGCTACGTCGCCGCCCTTGGCAGAGAACACCAGGCCGTTCATCACATTGTGGCAGGGCATCAGATGGGGGGCGGTGAAGTCCACCAGCACGATGTCGGCATCCATGCCCGCCTGGAGCATTCCGCATTCCTTGCTCCGTCCCTGCGCCTGTGCGCCGCAGACCGTTGCCATCATCAGGGCGGCGGAGCTGGGCAGCGCAGAAGCGTCCTGCTTGCGGCTGCGTACCGCCATGGAAGCACCGCGCATGACCTCAAACATATCCAGGTTGCCTGCTTCTACAGCGCCGTCGGTGCCCAGTGCCACATTCATACCCGCCTGGACACATTCCAGAATCTGGGCGCAGGGCAGACCGCTTTTGGCGGAGGACAGGGGCAGCGCCACGGCAGTGACCTTTTTTTTGCCCAGCAGCTTCTGCTCCATGGGGTCCAGGTAGGCGCACCCGGCGGCGGTTGCCGGAACATTGAACAGACCGTGGCAGTTTAATAGCTCGCCGGGGTTCATGCCGGTGCGCTCCTGACAGCTTTCCACCTCGCCGGGGGTTTGCGCCAGGTGGAGCTGGATGCCCAGGTTCTGCTCGCTGGCATAGCCCACCAGCCCCTCCCACAGCTTGTAGTTGCTGGTGTACTCGGCGTAGATGCCGGCATCAATTTTGATTCTGCCGCCGTCATAGCCGTTCCATTTTTCCGTGACCTTTACCAGCTCCTGGCACTGTTCATCGGTGTCAAAATCAAAGTCCTCGTTCTGGTCGATGAACCGATAGGAGGACAGAGCCAGATTGGCCTTGATGCCGGATTCCGCCACGGCATCGGCGGTGGCGTTGGGGTAATAGTAGAGGTCGGATACGGAGGTCACACCAAAGCGCAGGCATTCCGCAATGGAAAGCAGCGCCGCTGCCTTGGCGCAGCGGGAGTCCATTTTTGCCTCTTTTTTCAGCAGCTCCTCCAATGCCTGTTGGTTGCTCAGGTCGTCGGTATAGCTGCGCAGCACGGAGGATGCCAGATGGGTATGGCAGTTGATGAGGCCGGGCATGGCAACCATGCCGGTGCCGTCAATCACGGTTTTCGGCGGCTCCTTGGGGGCGGTGCGGGAGACGGAAACGATTTTTCCGCCCTCGATGCCGATGTAAGCGCCGAAGATAACCTCCATTTTGGTGTTCATGGTCACCGCAGTGACATTTGCAATCAGTGTGTCCAAAGGAAACTCCTTTCATGTATGTGCGAATAAATTGTGAAATATCCCTGGCGCGAAGCGCCCTTGGCGCCCCCTTTGGGGGAGCTGCTGAGCGAATGCGAAGCTGAGGGGGTGCAGTTCGGTGAATGGATGCGCCGCGATATACGGACGACACCCCCTCAGTCAGCCCGTTCGGGCTGCCAGCTCCCCCAGAGGTGGAGCCGAGGGCACTTCGCACCGGGGGCGTGTACGTTCCTCTAAGTGCTATGAAAATCCTTATTTGCGGGCGGATTCTATCCGCCCCGACAGAGGGCTTTATAGAAGCTCAAACAGTTCCTTCTTCTGTTCCAGCACTTTGGGCAGCAGCTCAATGTACTGCTCCGGGAATTTGGGGTTGTGGAAGCGCTGCAAGCTGCCGTCGGGCAGATTGACCTTGTTCATGCCGCCGCCGCCCAGGCTCAGGATGGTGTGAATCTCCTCCATCATATAGATGTTATACAGGCAGTCCATCCCGTCCCGGCTCCAGCCCACATTCTCGAAGGAACCGGACATATATTTCTGCCGGTACAGGTAGTAGGGCTTGTAGCCCAGGCGGGAGAGGGTTTCGTTGGCATAGGCCACCATGTCGGTGACATCCTGGGCACTGGGGAGGTTGCCCCGCTTTTCAAACAAATCCGCTCCTTTTTTCAGCGCCAGGGTATGTACGGTGATGTTGGAGGGATTCAGGGCTGCCACCTGGTCGAGACTGCGGCAGAAGCCCTCCACCGTGTCCTGGGGCAGACCTGCAATCAAATCCATGTTGATGGCATCGAACCCGGCATCCACCGCTTCCCGGTAGGCACGCACCACGTCTGCGGCGCTGTGTGGCCGCCCACAGGCACGCAGCACGGCATCCTCCATGGTCTGAGGGTTGATGCTCATGCGGTTGGCACCATGGGCTTTGATGGTTTGCAGCTTTTCGGCGTTCAGGGTATCCGGTCGTCCGCCCTCTACGGTGTATTCGATGCAGTCGGACAGGTCAAAGGATTCATTGACGGCATCCATCAGCTGTGCCAGCTGCTGGGCGGTGAGGGTGGTCGGTGTTCCGCCTCCGATGTAAAGGGTACGCACCCGATGACCGGAATTGCGCAGCAAAACACCGGTTTGCCGGATTTCGCTGCGCAGCGCCGCCAGATAGGGCTCCAGCAGCTCGGTCTTCTTCCCCACCGTGCGGCTGACGAAGCTGCAATAGGTGCAGCGGGTGGGGCAGAAAGGAATGCCCACATACAGGCTCAGGTCGCCGGGGCGGAGCTGCTCCATGGCCTTTACCGTGGACTGGGAGCAGGCAACTGCCAGCTTGCGCCGCTGGGTGGTGACAAAATAAACGTCCTTCAGCATTTTTTCCGCCGAGGCTGCCGTGCCGCCTTCCAGCAGATGACGGGTGGTCAGCTTGGTGGGGCGCACCCCTGCCAGAGCGCCCCAGGCGGGGGCGGCGGGCAGCAGCTGGATTGCCGCCAGATACACGCTTTGCTGCAAGGCACGGCGGCGCAGCTTCACGGTCTCCTCCGATGCTTTCAGGCGGCGGGTGGCAGAGACTGTTTTTCCGTCCAGGGTGATGTCCGTCCGGACGGTCAGGTATACCTGCCCCCGGGAGAGCTTGGAGGTTGCCTCCACCGGTGTATTTTCCGGGAACAGGGACAGTAGAAGCTGCTCCACGGCATAGCGGTCGTCATGACCGATGAGCGTTAAATTCATGGTTGCTCCTTGAATGATGGTAAACGGTAGGGGTTATCGCATATAGGGATTATGCTCCCGCTCCCAGCTCAACTCCGTGGAGGAGCCGTGACCGGGGTACACCCGGAAATTACCGGGCAGGGCGGCCAGGGTTTTCAGCGAGGCAAGAATCTGCTGGGTATTGCCCCCGGGCAAATCCGTTCTGCCGCAGCTGCCGCAGAACAGGGTGTCGCCGGAGAACATCACGTCCTCGCACACCAGGCACACCGAGCCGGGGGTATGCCCCGGGGTGGGGATGACCCGGAAGGTCAGCCCGGCGGCGGTAACGCTGCCGGTGCCGGGATAGGTTTGGGTATAATACAGCCGCCCGTTGGTAATCATGGGAGGCAGAGCCAAATCGGCGGCGCTGATGTATACTTCGCAGTCGGTTTCCGCCGCAATTTCTGCCACGGCACCCACATGGTCAAAATGTCCGTGGGTCAGGGCGATGGCATCCACTGTCAGCCCCAGGGTCTGCACCTGGCTGAGAATCTTTTCCGCCTCATAGCCGGGGTCGATGATGCAGCAGTGGGTGCTTCCCTCCTTGCGGACGATGTAGCAGTTGGTCTGATACAGACCCAGGGTTAATTTGGTTACTTCCATTGGATTTCCTCCACTCAGGATTGATTGCCATTTGACTGGCGGCTATTTTTGCAGGGGCAGCTACCATGCCGCCCGAAGGGTTAGAGAACTGAGCTGTTCGTTGAGTGGAACCAACTTCCGCAACTGCCCCTTGGCTTCCCCCGGGGGGAAGCTGTCAGACGGCACTTCG
>ERZ791887.1335-NODE-1335-length-17317-cov-5.226857_pt1 | contig 17317 bp, 12 predicted proteins | sample MGYA00510157_ERZ791887 | MGnify/ENA primary metagenome ERZ791887 (study PRJEB30046, sample SAMN00792112) | human gut metagenome | study: EMG produced TPA metagenomics assembly of the A metagenome-wide association study of gut microbiota in type 2... | reverse complement strand
AGCCAAGAAACGCATCACCGTTGGCTGTTCGTAAATTATTAGTCAGGACAGTCTAATAGGGGTCGCCAAATTGGCGACCCCTATTGTGGTTGTACAAACCTGCAATCACACAGCATCCAATGGTGTCCATTCTCTTTCCCCTATTTCCAAAAAATTTATTTGAAAATGGGATTGACAATTTGGTCTATAGCTGATAGACTAAAGATGGTCGATCGACTATAGACCAATCAGGAGGTATCCCAATGGACGACACAAGACTTGGCGCTGTGGAATCGCAGTTTGCAGACATTATCTGGAAGAATGCCCCGCTTTCCTCCCGAGATCTGGTAAAGCTGTGTCAGCAGCAGCTGGAATGGAAGAAATCAACCACCTACACCGTTCTGAAAAAGCTGTGTGACCGGGGCATTTTTCAGAACGAGGACGGCATCGTAACCCCCCTGGTCAGCCGTCAGGAATTTCACGCCCGGCAAAGCCAGCGATTTGTGGAGGAGACCTTCCAAGGCTCTCTGCCCGCCTTTATCTCTGCCTTTGCCTCTGGAAAGAAGCTTTCCCCCCAGGATGTCAGCGACATCCGGCGAATGCTGGATGAATATGGAAAGGAGAATCCCTTATGAGTTTTTCCCTCTTTTGGCAGGTTGTCCGGCTGAGTCTCACCGCCGGATGGATGATTCTCGTTTTGTTGGCGCTGCGCCCGCTGCTGAAAAAGGCACCCCGCCGCTTTTCCTGTTTGCTGTGGGGGCTGGTTGCCATTCGGCTGGCGCTCCCCTTCTCCTTTGAGAGCCGGGTGAGCATGGTGCCCCAGGCCGCTGCCGCTCCCCAGAAGATTGCCCAAGCCCTGAACCCCGGGCAGGTGATGTGGGTCAATCCCGCTGCCCTCGCTGCCAATCCCCTCCCCGCCGCACAGGCTGCCGCTCCGGCATTCTCTCCGGCAAGTCTGATTCCCCTGGCGTGGGGGCTGGGCATTGCAGCCATGCTGCTGTATGCCGCCGTCAGCTACTTCCGCCTTTCCCGGCAGGTGCGGCTTTCCGCCCCCGCCGGGAAGCGGGTGTACCGCTGCGACACCATCAGCACCCCCTTCATCCTGGGCATCGTGAACCCCAAAATATTCCTGCCCTCGGATTTGGACGAAAGAACCGCTGTCTCCGTGCTGGCTCACGAGCAAGCCCACCTGCGCCGGGGCGACCACCTGTGGAAGCCCCTGGGCTATGTGCTGCTGAGCATTTACTGGTTCAATCCCCTGTGCTGGGTTGCCTACTTCCTGTTCTGCCGGGATGTGGAGCAGGCCTGTGACGAAGCCGTGATTGAACGCATGGACACCCAGCAAAAGAAGGATTACTCCGCCGCTCTGCTGGCCTGCGCCGCCCCCAATCGGATTCAGGTTTGCCCCCTGGCATTTGCGGAGGTGGGAGTCAAGCAGCGCATCGCCGGGGTGCTGAACTACCGCAAGCCCAAATTCTGGGTGGTTGCGCTGGCAGCCCTGCTGTGTGTTTCCCTTACTGCCGGACTGCTCACCGACCCGGTGAAGGCAACGAAGGCGGAGGACAATACACAGCAAACGCTGCCCACAGGAACAGAAATCTCCACCACTGTTGGCGTTCCTTTGAATGTACGCAGCGAACCCACGCTCAACGCTCCTGCTATTGCCATGTTGGAAACGGGCACGCAGATTCAGATTTTGCGCACGCAATCCGTTGACGGAATCATCTGGGCATACGTCTCCGCAGACACGCTGACGGAAAACGGCTGGGTCATGGCCACCTATCTGAACACCGTTGAGGGCGAAGCCTTGCCCACCGTTTCCGCCGATGTAACTCATGGCAGTCCGTCCAACACATCCGGCGACACCGTTACCGTCACCACAAAGGGTACGGTGGATTTGTATGCGTCCCCCACTGTCAAGAGCAGGGTTGTTTTCCAGCTGGAGGACGGTTCCCCTGTAACGATTTTGCGCATTGATTCCATTGGGCAGCAGTCCTGGGCTTACGTCCAATCCGTTGACCTGGACAGACCGGGCTGGATTTTGGTCGATTCTCTGAACACCGAAAGCATTGACCTTTCCATTTACGACGCAGCGCCCGTTTCCACCCCCACCGTGCCGCTCCCGGCGCAGTTAAGCAGCAGTATCCTCACAGAAGAAATCCCCGCCACCACGAAGGGTACGGTGGATTTGTATGCGTCCCCCACTGTTCAAGGCAGGGTTGTTTTCCAACTGGAGGACGGTTCCCCTGTAACGATTTTACGCATTGATTCCATTGGGCAGCAGTTCTGGGCTTACGTCCAATCCGTTGACCTGGACAGACCGGGCTGGATTCCGCTTGATTCCCTGGACACCAGCAATGTTGACCTTTCCATCTACACAACGCCCGTCACCTACCCCACGACACCGCTGCCAATGCAGTCGGATGGCATCAACATTTCAGAGGAAACTTCCGCCACCACAAAGGAAGCGCTGACGCTGTACGTCTCCCCTTCCCTCAACGCCAGAACCAAGGGCGAGCTTGCGCAAGGGGAATCGGTGACCATCATTCGCATTGATTCCATCGGGCAGTCGGTCTGGACTTACATCCGCTCTGACACGCTGAATGCCACCGGCTGGGTTCTGGCTGATTCCTTTGACATCGATGGTGATACCCTCTCCATTCCCTCTGCCAAGGACATGGAACTCATGCGGGTCTTTGCCGAAAAAGAGAGAGATTCCAATAGCTACCGCGACCACATCGACAAGCTGGATGAAATAATCGCCGACTATACTTCCAAAAATGGGACCTCACAGGTGCTAACAGAAGGCACCCCCGCCATTGCAAAGGAAAACCTGAACGTGCGCCAGGCTCCCTCCGTACAGAGCAAAGCCGTGGGTTTACTTCTCGAAGGTGAACAGGTGACAGTTATCCGCACGGATTTGATTGCAGATATCAACTGGTCCTATGTCCAGTACGGCACAGAGGAGCACAAGGGCTGGGTGCTGAGCGAGTACCTGACGATGGATGATACCATTACCCAGGACGGTCCCCTCTCCCTCACCGCTGCACTGGAATATTTCCAGCGTTACATCCAGGCCATCGCCCTGGATACGCCGGACAAGGCAGAAGGATTCCTGTATTTCGCCACGGAGTACAGCCGGGAATTTTTCCGGGACAATTACGCCCCCGTCACCGGCTGGGACATCACCGCCATCTCTCAGCTTGCCGATGACCTGTGCTGCATCGCCTGGTCGTCTCCCAGCAGCACCGACTACGCCTTCGTGGGACAGATGGACGGCAGACTGTATGTCTTCCGCACGGTTCATGAGCTGCCGGAGCATTGGAAAGCCGGGCTGGATGTGGCGCAATATGAGCAGGAGAACGCCATGTATATGACGGAGGCGCTGCTGGAATGCTACGCCGTGACCAAGCGGCTGATGGAGTTTGCCCAGCCCGTCCAGGTGAACATCACCCAGAAGGACGGCTGGAAGCCAGCCGAAACCCCGTGGGAGCTGGACTTTGCCGATGCCGTTTGCGGCACCGACACCTGGCACTTCACCCAGGAGATTTCCGATAAAACCCCTCAGTGCACCATTCTTCTGACGGCGGAGGACGGCAGCACCGCCCGGATTTGGGATGTGGACGGCACCGTTCTCATCACCCACCCCGACGGCACGCAGGAAATCTGCATTGCTGACTTCCAGGGGGAAGCCACCTATGAAGGCAGCAGCCTGCTCAGCACCGTCTATCAATGGGCAACGAATCTGGCATAAATCGCAAAAGCCCCTTGGCTTCCCGAAATTGGGAGCCAAGGGGCTTCTATTATAATAGCGTATAGCAGGGACTGAATTACTGGTTGCGCTTCTTCATCATTTCACGCATACGGGTGGCATGATCCAGCTCCCGCTTGCGGATGCGCAGGCTCTTGGGGGTGCATTCCAGCAGCTCGTCGTCTGCCAGGAATTCCAGGCACTGCTCCAGGGACATATTCTTGGGGGGTGTCAGGCGGGTTGCTTCGTCGGAACCGGCGGCACGCATATTGGTCAGCTGCTTGCGCTTGCAGACGTTGACGGTCATATCCTCGTTGCGGCTGCAAATACCGATGACCATGCCGGCATACACGGGCGTACCGGGGGTAATGAACAGGGTGCCGCGCTCCTGGGCAGCAGCCAGACCATAGGCAACCGCCTCGCCGGTCTCAAATGCCACCAGAGAACCGGTCAGCCGGCGCTCAATTTCGCCCTTCATGGGTGCGTAGGAATCCAGCACGGAGGACATGATGCCCTCGCCACGGGTATCGGTCAGAAACTCGCTGCGGTAGCCGAACAGGCCACGGGAGGGAACCAGGAACTCCAGGCGGTAGCGGCTGCCCATGGGGGTCATGCTCAGCAAATCGCCCTTGCGGCGACCCATCTTCTCGATAACGGAGCCCATGCACTCCTCGGGCACGTCGGCAACCATCCGCTCGATGGGCTCGCACACCTTGCCGTCAATTTCCTTGGTCAGCACACGGGGGGTGGAGACGGAGAACTCATAGCCTTCCCGGCGCATGGTCTCCATCAGAATGGACAGGTGCATTTCGCCGCGGCCAGCCACATTGAAGGCATCGGTGCCCTGCTCGGTGACGTGGAGGGAAACGTCCTTCAGCAGTTCCTTTTCCAGCCGCTCCCGCAGGTTGCGGGAGGTGACAAACTTGCCCTCTTTGCCGGCAAAGGGAGAATCGTTGACAGCGAAGGTCATTTCGATGGTGGGGTCACTGATTTTTACAAAAGGCAGCGGCTCCACGGCTTCGGGGGCACACAGGGTACGACCGATGGTGATGTCTGCCATGCCGGACAGTGCCACGATTTCACCGGCACTGGCTTCCTGCACGGGAGCTTTGCCCAGGCCGTCGAAGGTATACAGTGCAACCACCTTGCCCTTGGTCTTGATGCTGGGGTCGTGGTAGTCACAGATAACCACATCCTGGTTGACCTTGATGGTGCCCTGCTCCACCCGGCCAATGGCAATACGACCCACGTATTCATTATAGTCGATGGAGGAAACCAGCAGCTGCAGCGGGGCGTTGGGGTCACCCTTGGGGGCATCGATATACTGGATGATGGTCTCGAACAGAGGCTTCAGGTCGGTGCCCATCTCATCGGGGCTGTAGGAGGCAGTGCCCTGGCGGCCGGAGCAGAAGATGGTGGGGCTGTTGAACTGCTCGTCGGTAGCGTCCAAATCCAGCAGCAGCTCCAAGACCTCGTCCATCACCTCATGGACACGGGCATCGGGCTTATCCACCTTGTTCACAGCCACAATGACCTTGTGACCCAGCTCCAGTGCCTTTTGCAGCACGAAGCGGGTCTGGGGCATGGGGCCTTCGGCAGCGTCAACCAGCAGAATAACGCCGTTGACCATTTTCAGGATACGCTCCACCTCGCCGCCAAAGTCGGCGTGACCCGGGGTATCCACGATGTTAATCTTGTAGTCCTTGTAGTGGACGGAGGTATTTTTTGCCAGAATGGTGATGCCGCGCTCCCGCTCCAAATCGCCGGAGTCCATGACACGATCCACGGTGGCCTGATTTTCACGATAAATGCCGCCCTGCTTCAGCATTTCGTCAACCAGGGTGGTCTTGCCGTGGTCAACGTGGGCGATGATTGCAATATTTCTGATTTTATCCTGAGATGCCATAAATTGCTCTCCTTCTTTTTGCATCGGATTTCTTTACTCTCAGCTCTCAAATATAGCACACTGTCAAACAAAAAGCAATATTTTTCATAAAAGTCTGCCACAGATTTTTAAAGAAAATACGGCTGCTTTTCCGGCAATTTGCAACAAAAGATAGGAGTCGCCGGTTTTCGCCCCGCCAGCCCCGACTGCCACCGCACCGGTAGGGGCGGCTCGTAGCCGCCCGCCCGTTTCCGGGATAGAGCGGTTCGGTGAATGGCAAAATTGTAAGTCTACTGCCCCTTGGCTTCCCCCGGGGGGAAGCTGTCACGATGAAATATCGGTATCTCGAAACCGATATTTTGTCGTGACTGATGAGGGGTGGCGATGGCTAAAAGTTTAGAAAATTGACGTTAAATGGAATAAACTGGAACAAATACTATTCATCCAGTTGCGTTTATGGACCAACCTGTCGCCGCCCCTCATCAGTCTTTTTTATCAACCGGTTCCGAAGTGCCGTTTGATAAAAAATCCAGCTTCCCCCCGGGGGAAGCCAAGAACTCAGAAACTTTTGGCATATATCATTCATTGAAGCGCTCTGTTTCGTGGGTTTTAGGCGGCAAAGCCGCTCGGGTCGCCAAATTGGCGACCCCTACGGAACTCAGAGGTTTTTGGCGATGTCCATTCAACGAACCACTCTGTTGCGTGAGCTTCGGGAGGCTAAGAGCCTCCCCTACAATGGCTGTGCAAGACCAAGGGCACATACCACTCAATGTAGTACACCCCCTCAGACAGCCCGTTCGGGCTGCCAGCTTTTAATCATGGAATGATTGCCACCGGCAATCATAATTTTGAAAGATTCGCTGCGCTCTGCAACACCCCATCGAGGGAGCCAAGGCGGCTGCGCCGCTGGCGGGAGGCTACGAGCCTCCCCTACAATGGGTGCTGCAAAATTACGAGCTGCACCATTCAACGCAGTACACGCCCGGTGCGGCACAAAAAATCGGGGCTGCCTCCCGTAGGAGACAGCCCCAACCTTACCCAATTTTGAAAATGCCGGTTGCTTCCAGGATAATCAGCACAACCACCACAGCCAGCAGCCCGCAGGAAATCCACAGGATAATATCCACTTGCTTGACGGTTATGGGAAGCTTTCCGTACAGCTGCTTCTTTTTGGCATCCATGGCGGCAGAGAACGCATCCAGCTGCTTTTCGCGCCGGTTCAGTTCCTGCTCCTTTTCCTCCAAAAGCCGCTCTTTCTCCTGAAGCTCCTGCTGATTCATTACTTCTTCGCCAGGTACTTCCGAATATCCAGAGCAACGGCCACAACGATGACCAGACCCTGCACGATGTAGTTGTAGTAGGGGTTGACGCTGAGGAACTGCAGAATAATCTTCAGCAGCTCGAACACCAGCACGCCCACCAGAATGCCGGGGACTGTACCGATACCGCCGGTGGTGGAAACGCCGCCGATGGTACAGCCTGCGATGGCTTCCAGCTCGTAGCCGGTGCCCATACTTGCGGAGGAGCCGCCGGACTTACCAGCCAGCAGGTAGCCTGCAAAGGCATACATAATGCCGGCGGTGATATAAATCCAGATGGTGGTCTTGGTGGTGTTGACACCGGAGACCTCAGCTGCCACCTCGTTGCCGCCGATGGCGTACATATACTTGCCGTGACGGGTCTTATTATAGATAAACCAGAACAGCAGGCCAAAAATCAGCGCCACAAAGGCCAGATACGGGATATGGAAGCCGCGGACATTGCCCACGCGACCGGTAATCAGCTTGGTGTAAATCTTCTGGAAGCCGCCGATGGGCTGTGCATCGGTCAGCACCAGGGCGATGCCGTAGATAATGGTCTGAGTGCCCAGGGTTGCAATGAAGGGGGGCACATGGAGCTTTGCAATAATCAGGCCGTTGACCAAGCCCACCACAAAGCCAATGGCAAGGACAATCAGCAGCACCAGGAAGATGTTCATTTCGGGAACGCTCTTCCACATCCGGCCAGTGTAGTCGCCGCGCTGGCACAGAACACCGGCAATACAGGCTGCCAGACCCACCTGACGACCGGCGGACAGGTCAGTGCCCTTGGTAATCAGACAGCCGGACACGCCCAGTGCAATCAGGAAACGGACGGCGGTGTTGCTCAAAAGGTTGCTCAGGTTGCCCCAAGAGAAGAAGTTGTCCACCACGCAGCCAACAACGATGGCTGCCAGAACCAAAATCACTGCAATGGGATTGCCCTTAATGACATCCCATGCCTTTGTACCAGCGTTTTGTTGTTTCAATTTCGTTCCATTCATTATGTCTAGCCTCCGCTCGCTCACTCAAACTTTGTGGCCAACGCCATGATATTCTCCTGGGTTGCCTCTTTCCCGTCCACGAAGCCGGTCACTCTGCCATCGCACATGACCATCACGCGGTCGGACATACCAATCAGCTCACTCATTTCGGAGCTAATCATGATGATGCCCTTGCCCTGCTTTGCCAGTTCCGCAATGATGCAGTAGATTTCATACTTTGCGCCCACGTCGATGCCGCGGGTAGGCTCGTCCAGAATCAGCACATCCGGGTCATTTGCCAGCCAGCGGCCAATGAGCACCTTCTGCTGGTTGCCGCCGGACAGGGTTTTAATCAGGGTCTTGGAGGAGGGTGTTTTGATGTTCATCTTGTGAACATTTTCCTGCACCAAGTTCTCCACTTTTTTGTTGTTGATGGAAATACCGAAGTCCAGATACTTTTGCAGAGAAGAAACAGAAATGTTGTCTGCCACGCTGAGCACGCCCATGATACCGCTGCCGCGACGGTCTTCCGTCAGCAGGGCAACGCCATTGTCAATGGCATCCTTGGGGCGGTCAACCTTCAGCTCCTTGCCCTTGTAGTAAATGGTGCCCTGCTCATGGGAGCGGATGCCGAACAGGCCTTCCATCAGCTCGGTACGCTGTGCGCCCACCAGGCCGCCCACACCCAGAATCTCGCCCTTGTGCAGCGTGAAACTGACGTTGCGGAAACTCTTGGGATTGATGGAGGTGAAGTTCTCCACCCGCAGGATTTCCTCGCCCACCACGTTCTCACGGGGCGGATAGAGGTTGGTCAGCTCACGACCCACCATCTGGGTGATAATCTTATCGGTGGTCAGATCCTTGGCTTCCCAGGTGCCGATGTACTGACCGTCACGCATGATGGTTACTTCGTCACCGATGCGGAGAATCTCGTCCATCTTATGGGAGATGTAAACGATTGCCACATTTTCGGCCTTCAGGTCCTCAATGATGCGGAACAGGGCTTCCACCTCGTTCTGGGTCAGAGAAGAAGTAGGCTCGTCCAGAATCAGAACCCGGCAATTGGCGGAAACAGCCTTTGCAATTTCCACAGACTGCATCTGAGAGACGCTCAGTTCGCCCACCTTCTGCCTGGGGTCAAAATTCATGCGCACCTTTTTCAGCAGCTCTGCCGTATCGGCGTACATCTTATCGTGGTCAATCATGGGAATGAATCCCAGGAACTTTTTCATGGGATAGCGACCCAGGAAGATGTTCTCGCCCACGGTACGGGCGGGGATGGGCTGAAGCTCCTGGTGAACCATGGCGATTCCTTTTTTCAGGGCATCCATGGGGTCTTGGATGGTAACGGGCTGACCATCGATTTTAATCTGCCCTTCATCCATCTTATAGATACCAAACATACACTTCATCAGCGTGGATTTACCGGCACCGTTTTCGCCCATCAGGGCGTGAACCTTACCGGGATGAAGCTTCAGCTGGGCATGATCCAATGCTTTCACGCCGGGAAATGATTTGCATACACCAGTCATTTCCAGCACATATTCGGACATGCGTTGAACCTCCTTTGTTTCAAGAAAGAGACGGGTGAGCCGTTAGACCCACCCGTCGCCCTCATTTGTTTATGAGCTCATTGCGATGGAATCGCTGACGGTAGAAGCTTAGTAGTTGGCCTCAGCGTAAGCCTTGTCGACCTTCACGTAGTCAACCCAGTAGTAGTTGTCGATTGCTTCGCCGTTCAGAGCAGCAACAGCAACGTCAACAGCCTTGTGGGACTGGCCAATGTGGTCATTCAGAACGGTACCGGTCATTTCGCCATTCTTAATCAGCTGAACAGCTTCTTCCAGAGCGTCAACGCCCAGAACATAGATGTCTTCACCGACAACGCGGCCGGCAGCCTGGATGGCAGCAACAGCGCCCAGAGCCATGCCGTCGTTGTTGCAGAACACGACTTCCACATCGTAGCCGTGAGCAGTCAGTGCGTTAGCGGTCAACTCCTGACCCTTGGCCTGCTGCCAGTTACCAACCTGGTCGTCCAGGCACTTGACTTCGTAGCCAGCGTCCTTCAGAGCCTTGACGGAGAACTCGGTACGGTACTGAGCGTCGATGTTCTCGGGGTCGCCCTCGATCATGATGTAGTTGATGACACCGTCACCATTGACATCGCCGTGGTTGTCCAGGGAAGCAACGATCTCGCCCTGGAAGGTGCCGGACTGACGAGCGTCAGCGCCAACGTAGCAGACGGTGGGGTTGTCCAGGATGCCCTCGTAGGCTTCGTCCAGGGTCTTGCCGTCCTTGTCGTAAGCCAGAGGCTCACGGTTGATCAGAACCAGAGGAATGCCGGCTTCCACGACCATGTCGATGATGGCATCGGCGGAGGAGGTCTGCACCAGGTTCAGGATGATAACATCCATGCCCTGGGTGATGAAGTTCTGAACCTGGTTGGTCTGCTCGGCCATGTCGTTCTTGCCGTCGGCCATGGTGATGTCATACTTAACGGTGTCGGTTTCCAGGGTCTTGAAGTAGTCCAGGATTTCGTTGCGGTACAGGGTCATGAAGTTGTCATCGAAGGTGTAGATGGAGCAGCCGACCTTGTAGGTCTTGACATCTGCGGCGGAAGCGACGCAGGCAAGGCTCATTACCATTACAACTGCCAGTACGAGTGCGAGGAATCTTTTCATTGATTTACGCTCCTTTTATAATAATTTTCCTGTGTTTGAAGGAGGAACCTCACGCCCTCTCCTTCGGTGCTGTAAACATTCTACCACCCTTTTATCCATCTGTCTACAGCAAAATACCATTTTCCGCATGGCATTATAGCCAATCTTTTGTGCAAATTTTTGTGAAATATTTTTTCAGCTCTTTTTCGACATGAAGATTTTTTTCATAGCAACCGTGTTGCCATGAAAAAATCCCCTGGATTTCTCCAGGGGATGGGGGCTAACGTTCTTCTCGGAAATAGGACTGACCCAAGCTTTCGGGGGGCTGGGTCTCCCGCTTGTTGCGCATACTGGTCATCACCAGCACCACAATGGTGACAAGATAGGGAAGCATCTTATACAGCTCCTTCATTGCCATATTGGAGCTGGGCAGGAACAGATACAGAATATACAGTCCGCCAAAGAGGATGGAGCTGATGATGCCCACATTGGGCCGCCAGATGGTGAAGATAACCAGAGCGATTGCCAGCCAGCCCCGGTCACCGAAGCCGTTGTTGGACCAAACGCCGTTGGCATAGTCCATCACATAGTACAGGCCGCCAAGCCCTGCAATCATGCTGCCAACGATGGTGGCAACATATTTATACCGCCCGATGTTGATACCGGCTGCATCCGCCGTGGCAGGATTTTCGCCCACCGCCCGCAGGTGCAGACCCACCCGGGTGTGACCCAGCACATAGGAGGCAATCAGCGCAATGGCAATGGCAAGATAGGCCAGGAAGCCATAGGAAAACAGCAGCTGCCCCACCACGCCGGTCTTGTCCGCAAAGGGCAGCGTCCGGCGGAAATAGCTGCTGGTGGCAGACAGGGCAATAGAGGGCACGTCCGCACCGGTGAGCTTAATCAGGGAGCCGCCGAAGAAATTGCCGAAGCCCACGCCGAAGGTGGTCATGGAAAGGCCGGTCACGTTCTGGTTGGCACGGAGGGTCACCGTCAGGAAGCAGTACAGAAGCCCCATCAGCGCCGAGCCAATCAGGCAGCCCAGCAGCGGAAACAGGATGGCCAGGAAGCCGTTCATCTGGGCAGCGGGAACGGCCTGCTCATACAAAAAGGCACCAATCACGCCGCCGATGCCGCCCACATACATAATGCCGGGGATGCCCAGGTTCAGGTTGCCGGACTTTTCCGTAATGGTCTCGCCGGTGGAGCCGAACAGCAGCGGCACGCCCTGCATCACCGCCCGGGGAATAAAGGTAAAGAGGTCAAACATCTTTACTTTTCCTCCTTTCCGCCTGTCTTCCGCAGGGAAATCTTATAATTGATGAAGAACTCACAGCCGATGATGAAGAACAGGATGATGCCGGTGAGGATGTCACCGAAGGAATCATTCAGCTGGAATTTGGACGAAATCTCGCTGGAACCTCTGCCCAGGAACACCAGCAGCAGGCTGGTGAAAATCATGCCGATGGGATTGAACTTTGCCATCCAGGACACCATCACGGCGGTAAAGCCTCTGCCGCCAGCGGTGTTCACGGAGATGGTATGGTCGGATGCGCCCACCAGCAGGAAGCCTGCCAGGCCGCAAAGAGCGCCGGACAGCAGCATGGTGCGGATAATCACCCAGTCCACCTTGATGCCCACATAGCGGGCGGTGTTCACCGATTCACCCACCACGGAAATCTCATAGCCGTGCTTCGTCCAGTTCAGATAGATATAAACAAGACCGGTGAGAATAGCAACCACCAGCACGGTGAGCATATATTTCTGTCCGCCCACCACCGGCAGCCAGCCGGACTTGGTGGCCTGATTGATGATGCCAATCTTGCCGGAGCCCTTGGGTACCTCCCACACAATCACGAAGTAGGCAACCAGCTGGGTGGCAACATAGTTCATCATCAGGGTGAACAGCGTCTCATTGGTGTTCCACTTGGCCTTGAAGAAGGCGGGAATGGCACCCCACACGCCGCCCGCCACCAGGGCGCAAGCCAGCATGATGGGAATGAGAATATAGTTGGGAACCTTGTCGCCCAGCAGAATCATGCAGGCGGCGGTTGCAAGGCCGCCCACCAGAATCTGACCCTCGCCGCCCACGTTCCAGAATTTCATTCGGAACGCAGGGGTGACCGCCAGAGAGACGCACAGCAGCAGCGCCAGATATTGCAGGGTATTCCACAGGCGGCGGTTGGTACCGAAAGCACCTGCCCACATGGTTTCGTAAATGGCGATGGGATTTTCGCCGGTCATGGCTGTGGTGACGAAGCCGCACACCACCAGCGCAATGGCAATGGCAGCCAGCCGGATGCCCCACGCCCCATACCAGGGCAGCTCCTTCCGCTTGGAAAGATGAAAGAGTTTCTGATTCATGTTAGCCTCCTACCTTGGTCATCATCAGACCAACCCGGTTCTTGTCCGCAGGGGTGGGATGCTCCACCACGCCGCTGACCTTGCCGCCGCACAGCACCAGGATGCGGTCGCACAGCTCCAGCAGCACGTCCAAATCCTCGCCCACGAATACCACGGCAACGCCCTTTTCCTTCTGCTTGGTCACCAGATCATAAATGGCATAGGAGGAGTTGATGTCCAGGCCGCGGACGGCGTATGCCGTCAGCAGCACCGTGGGCGCAGAGGCAATTTCACGTCCCACCAGCACCTTCTGCACATTGCCGCCGGACAAACGGCGCACAGGCGTGGAAATGCTGGGGGTCACCACCTCCAATTCCTTCACCACCTGCTGGGCAAGCTTGCGGGGCTTGTTCCGGTCGGTGAAGAAGGAGTGACCGCTGCGGAAGGAGCGCAGCATCATGTTGTCGGTCAAATCCATGTTGGCAACCAGACCCATGCCCAGCCGGTCTTCCGGCACGAAGGACAGGGTAACGCCCAGGGAAGCAATTTCCAGGGGGTCTTTGCCCAGCAGCGGGTCGGGGTTTCCGTTGTCTTCAATATAATTGATGGTGCCGCTTTCGGTTTTCTGGAGTCCGGCGATGGCCTCCAGCAGCTCCTTCTGTCCGCAGCCGGAGATACCGGCAATGCCCAGAATTTCACCGGTGTTGGCGGTGAAGGAGACGTTATCCAGCTTGGTCACACCGTCGGAGGTTTTCACCGTCAGGCCCTCCACCACAATCCGGGGCTTGGGGTTCACCGGCTCCGGGCGGTGAATGTTCAGGGTAACCGCGTGCCCCACCATCATGTTGGTCATTTCCTGAGCGTTGGTGTTCTTCGTCAGCATATCGCCCACAAAGCGGCCTCGGTTCAGGATGGCCACCCGGTCGGACAGAGCCTCCACCTCGTGCATTTTGTGGGTGATAATCACGATGGCCTTGCCGCTGTCCCGCATATTGCGCAGCACATGGAACAGCTTTTCCGTCTCCTGAGGGGCCAGCACAGCGGTGGGCTCGTCCAGAATCAGGATTTCCGCCCCACGGTACAGCACCTTCACAATTTCCACCGTCTGCTTCTGGGACACGGACATATCGTAAACCTTCTGGTCGGGGTTTACATCAAAGCCATAGGTGTCGCAGATTTCCTGAATCTTCTTCCGGGCTTCCTTCAGGTTCAGCCGTCCGGGCAGACCCAGCACAATGTTCTCGGCGGCGGTCAGCACATCCACCAGCTTGAAATGCTGGTGAATCATGCCAATGCCATGGGCAAAGGCATCCTTGGGAGAGGAAATAATCACCTTTTGGTCATCGATGAAAATATCGCCGGCATCCGGGAAATAGATGCCGGAGAGCATATTCATCAGCGTGGTCTTGCCGCTTCCGTTTTCACCCAGCAGTGCCAGAATTTCTCCCCGGTAAATATCCAGCCAGACCCGGTCATTGGCAAGCACCGAGCCAAAGGCTTTTGTGATGTTGCGCATCTTCACCGCAGGAACTTTGTCGCATTGGGTTGGACGCATCACAGTCTGTTTTTCCTGTTCCAAAAATTTCACACTCCTATTTTAGTGACGCTACGTTTTTTTAGTGACGCTACGAACATTGTACGGATACATTACTTCCCTAACCCGCCCGGTAACGATCGTCATTCAAAACAACAACATGGTTTGGGACGCTGCTGAAATTGTGATATGGTGATTGATAAATGGCAAAAGCTGCCGACTACCACCCCTTGGCTTCCCCCGGGGGGAAGCTGGATTTTTTGGCAATCGGCACTTCGGAACCGATTGGCAAAAAAGACTGATGAGGGGCAGCGATACCTAAAAGTTTCGGATTTCCCCGTTGAATGGTACAACTCGGAGCATCTGCCACTCATCCAACTGCATTCTTTAACCAGCCCGTCGCCGCCCCTCATCAGCCTCGCTACGCTCAGCAGCTTCCCCCCGGGGGAAGCCAAGGGTGCTTCGCACCGAACAGCACCATTCAATGAACACTTGAAAACAGAAATCCCTTTCCGCTTTCAACTATCCACGTTTGAACCAGAACGGGGGCAGCGCAGAAAATTGCTGCGCTGCCCTCGGCAGTCAGGTTTGCGTTATTTTAGAATGCGGTATCCAGCAGGTTGATGCCGTCAATCTTCACATCGAAGTAGGGAGCAGCACGGAAGGTGGACTCGCAGAAAGCGCCGTCCACAACAGCCTCGGTATCAGGCTCGAAAGCGGGGTCGGTGTCCACGTCAGCCATGTAGCTGTTCAGGGTCTCGCCGTTCACGGTAAAGGTGGTCACGTCGAAGACCTTCACGGAGCCATCCTCCAGAGCCTTCTTCACTTCGGCAATCTTCTCAACAGTGCCGGCAGCGGCAGCCTTCTCGTTCACATCGGACAGAACCACGGAACCGGTAGCGATGGTGCCGGTCCAGTCAGCGGCAATCTCCTCGCCGCCCGCAACGCAGTTGATGATGTACTCGAAGTAGGGAGCCCAGTTGATGCGGGAGGACACGATGAAGGTGTTGGGGCAGGCATCCACGGTGGAGCCGTTGTAGGAGACGTTGGGAACACCGGCGTTCTCGCAAGCGGTGGGAGCGCCCATGGAGTCAGCGTGCTGGGAAATCAGCTTGCAGCCGCCGTCAATCAGCTTGCTGGCAGCTTCCTTCTCGGCGGTCTCATCGTACCAGGAGCCGGTGAAGGTCACGTCCATGGTGACGGAGGGGCAGACGCTGCGAGCGCCCAGGAAGAAGGAGGTGTAGCCGGAAACCACTTCTGCGTAGGTGAAAGCGCCGACATAGCCAATCTTGGCTTCCTCAGCGGTGAATTCACCGGCCTCGATCATCTCGTTCAGCTTCATACCGGCGGCAACGCCAGCCAGGTAGCGGCCTTCGTAGATGGAAGCAAAAGCATTGTGGTAGTTGGCAAGACCCTCGGTGTGTGCCTTGGTGCCGGTGGCGTGGCAGAACTGCACGTCGGGGAATTCCTTGGCGGCCTCAATCACATAGTCCTCATGACCGAAGGAGTCTGCGAAGACAATGTCGCAGCCGGCATCAGCCAGGTCAGCAGCAGCCTCATAGCAGCTGTTGTCTTCGGGAACGTTCTTCTTCATGACGAACTCAACGCCCAGCTTTTCGCAAGCTTCCTTGGCGGCGTTCAGGAAGTTCAGGTCATAGGTGGAGTTCTCGTCGTGCAGGAAGATGAAGCCAACCTTCACCTTGGAGGTGTCGGCCTCAGCAGCAGCGCTGATGGCAAACAGACTCATCACCATTACCACAGCCAGAACCAGGGAAAGAACCTTTTTCATGTTTGTTTGTCTCCTTTTTTGTTTTGAATTTATAAAAAGGGTTTTTGCGACAAAAGAATATTACCGGCGGAACGTGATGCTGTCATCGCCCATTTCCTCGATGACTGCCAGAGATTCCACCCGGATTCCCTGCTGACGCAGCCGGTCGCCGCCGCCCTGGAATCCCTTTTCAATGGCGCAGGATGCACCTGCCACCTCTGCCCCCGCCTGATGCACCAGCTCAATCAGACCAAGCAGCGCCTTGCCATTGGCAAGGAAATCGTCCACCAGCAGAACCTTGTCGGTGGGCAGCAGATAGTCCCGGCTCACCACCACGGTGTAGTCGGTGTTATGGGTATAGGAGTGGACAACGGTGGAATAAACGCTGCCGTCCACGTTGCTGGTTTTGTGCTTCTTGGCAAACACCAGCGGCACCCCCATTGCCATGCCCACAGAAGCCGCAATGGCAATGCCGGAGGATTCGATGGTCAGAATCTTCGTGACCCCGCTATCCTCAAACAGTCTTGCAACCTCCTGGCCGATTTCAGCCAAAAAAGCAGTATCGATTTGCTGGTTCAGGAAACTGCCAACCTTCAAAATGCCACCGGGCAGTACCTTGCCCTCTCGGAGAATTTTCTGCTCCATCCGTTCCATCGGGAACTCCTCCTTATTAAAAATAAAAAAGACGAACCGTGGCGCGGTGCCGGGGCACCCGCCTGCTGCGATTCGTCCATAGACTACGGCGAAAACAGGGACAATCGTCCCCTGTAATTTACCAATAGTCGTGACTTTGGCAGGCGTCACGGTAGAAACATTCGGGCCATTCATCCGAAACTATATCGGTACTCGTAGAATTTAAGGTTATCGTAATTCATATTTCGGCGAATGTCAACACCATCCGCCATATTTCCCTTTTTTCCTCTGTAATGCACAAAGAATCATGCGGGCTTTTCGTCTTTTTTGTGAACGGGCGGCAGTTTCAGAAATACCCCGGTAGGGGCGGACAGCATCCGCCCGAACGCTTGCACGACTGAGCCGTTCGTTGAATGGCTCACGCCATCTGTAGTAGAGCGTACAGGCTAAAGGTTTGCACCGCTTGGCTTCCCCCGGGGGGAA
>ERZ791887.1333-NODE-1333-length-17331-cov-4.347708_pt1 | contig 17331 bp, 19 predicted proteins | sample MGYA00510157_ERZ791887 | MGnify/ENA primary metagenome ERZ791887 (study PRJEB30046, sample SAMN00792112) | human gut metagenome | study: EMG produced TPA metagenomics assembly of the A metagenome-wide association study of gut microbiota in type 2... | reverse complement strand
TCCAAACCGGTTTCCACCGTGTATCGTTACCGGGCGGGTCAGGGAACCAACGTATTGGTACAATCCCAATGCGTCTTTGGCTGGCGGCCCTGCCGCCGTTTACAAAATGTTTACTTGCAGGGCTTTACAGAATTGCGGATTTAGGATATAATAAGGTATCAATTTTGCAAAGGAGGCTGAGACCATGACGGGAATGGAGACACAAACCTTCCAGGTTCCTGACGACAAGGAAACCATGCGGCATATACTCCGGAGTGTGTTCGATGCCCTGAATGAAAAAGGTTACAATCCCATCAACCAGATTGTGGGCTATCTTCTCACCGAAGACCCAACCTACATCACCAACTACGGTTCCGCCCGGAGCATGATTTGCAAAATCGACCGGGACGAGCTGATGCAGGTGCTGGTGAAGGAATACCTGGACAAAGCGTAATCAGCGCTGTTTTTCCCGCCAAGGGGCTTTTGCCACGGCAAAAGCCCCTTGTTATGTCACCTGTTATGTAACTTGAAAACTTCATACTTCCTCCGTTTTCTACCAGAATCCCCGCTTCTAAATTGTAAATTATTTCCTATTCGGCGTATTTCGCCTGTTTGGGGATTGACATATTGATTACAATGTGTTACAATTCTACTACATTTTTCAGGAGGTTCCTATCATGGCTGATGAAAAAAAGGTTCTCATGTACAAGGGTCGCCCGCTGATGCGTAAGGGCAATCTGGTGTACTACGGCTCTATGGCAGATAGCCACATCGTAATGATGCAGGTGCTGGAAACCAAAAAGGTGAACGATGCCGACATCGCCACCCGGGTTTCCGTTCAGTTGCAGCTGACCGACCCCAGCGCCAAAAGCCGCGACCGCATTGTAAAAAAGAGTGAAAAAGACGGCTTCTACACTGCCCTGGACGTGGGCAGCGTCTGGCTGGAGCGTGCGCTCGCCGGTAAATAAACAAATTCCAAAGAGAAATTCCCCAGCGACGGAGGTTATGTATGAAGTTTTCCACGCGAGCCGCTGCACTGACAGCGGCTCTGATGATTTTTTGCAGCAGTTTTTCCATGAAGGCTCATGCCGATGATAACGGTTTGGTGTACGGCATCGGATTTGTAAATGCCACCGGACTCAATCTGCGCCAGTCCCCCGATACCGGCTCTCAGGTGCTCACCACCGCCAACTCCGGCGAGTGCATTGTGGTGCTGGGCAGCGAGAACGGCTGGTACGAGGTCAGCTACAATCTTCAAATTGGCTATATGAGCGCCGACTATATCAATGTTGCCACAGCCGAAAACGCAGAGCTGGGCTATGGTGTGGTCACCGGCTCCGGCGTGAATCTGCGCAGCGGCCCCGATACATCCTATAACCGGGTGGCAACCGCCTCCCAGGGTGAAAAATGTTACATCATCGGCGTAAACAACGGCTGGTATAAGGTACTGTACAACAACCAGACCTGCTACATCCGCAGCGATTTCCTCAGCCTGACAGAAGTCCCCTATGAAAATCAGGCATCTACCAGCCAGCCCAAATATTTCCGTCAGGGCAAGGCCATTGGCACTGTTCCTGCCGGCAGTACATCCCTCAGTTCCTCCGTCACTTCCTCCTATAGTGGCACGGCAACCGGCGCAGAGATTCTTTCCAAAGCCCAAAGCTACCTGGGAAGTCCCTATGTTTACGGCGGTGCTTCCCCCAGCGGCTTTGACTGCTCCGGCTTTGTTTATTATGTTTACGGCACCTTCGGCATTTCCGTTGGCCGCACCCCTGCCGCCCAGGCCAGCGCCGGAACACAGGTGGACAAGGCTTCCCTGCAAGTGGGCGACATCGTCCTGTTCGCAGGCACCGGCGGCAGCGGCATTACCCACGCCGGTATTTACGCCGGGAATGGTCAGTTCATCCACTCCCCCAACTCCCGCAGCACCGTCTCCTATTCCGACCTGAACAGCGGCTACTGGAGCGAGCATTTCTACTGCGGCATCCGTGTGGTCTAATCTTGAAAATTTTTACCCGACTGATTTTTCAGCCGGGTATTTTTTTATACTCCGGTGGGGAGAATGATTCACTGGGCGGCAGTGCCGCCGGACAATGACGCTACGAACCCCGTACCAATACGGTAGTGCCCTAACCCGCCCGGTTCGATACCACTCAGAAACCGTTTTGCACACACCCTGTAGGGGCGACTAGCAATGTATAATACATCTCCCTGGAGGTTATTCTATGGCAAAATACAAGCGGGGCAAAAGCAGTTTTTTATTCTCCACCAAGCCGGTGATTGCCGCCTGGGCCAGCATTGCCGGAAAAAAGGAATCGGAAGGCCCTCTGCGCACCAGCTTTGACAAGGTGTTTACCGACACCCTGCTGGGGCAAAAAACCTGGGAGCAGGCGGAAAAGAAGATGCAGGAGCTGTGCCTGAGAACCCTGGCGGAAAAAGCGGCGCTCCATCCCTGGGAAATTGACCTGGTATTTTCCGGCGACCTGTTAAACCAGTGTATCGGCTCCTCCTTTTCCCTGCGGAACATGAACATTCCCCACCTGGGATTATACGGTGCTTGCTCCACCATGGCAGAAAGTCTGCTGCTGGCGGGGATGACCGTAGACGGCGGCTATGCCGACCGGGTGGCCGCCATGACCTCCTCCCACTTTGCCTCCTCCGAGCGGCAGTATCGCTTTCCGCTGGGCTACGGCGGACAGCGTACCCCCACCGCCCAATGGACGGTCACCGGTTCCGGCGCTGCACTGGTGTGCAGTGAGGGGCATGGCCCCCGGCTCACCTGCGGTACGGTGGGCACCGTACGGGATTTGGGCATCAAAGATGCCTGCAACATGGGCGCGGCCATGGCGCCCGCCGCTCTTTCCACCATCCAGGCTCATTTGGAGGACATGAAGCGCACCCCGAAGGATTATGACCTGATTGTCACCGGCGACCTGGGGCAGCTGGGGAAGGATTTGCTTTTGGAGCTTGCCAGCCGGGAGGGGCTGGAGCTGGGCGGCAAACTGGAAGACTGCGGCACCCTGGTGTTCGACAACACCCGGCAGGACGTACACGCCGGTGGCTCCGGCTGCGGGTGCAGCGCCATTACGCTATGCGGTCATCTATTGGGGCAGCTGGAAACCGGGAAACTGAAACGGATTTTGTTCTGCGGCACCGGTGCGCTGCTCTCCCCTATCTCCACCCAACAGGGGCTGCCCATTCCGGGGGTCTGTCATGCGGTTGCCATTGAAGGAGGGGAATCATAAATGGATTACGTCAAAGCATTTTTGGTGGGCGGACTGTTCTGCCTGGTGGGGCAAATTCTCATCGACAAAACGAAACTCACTCCCGCCCGGATTCTGGTGGGATATGTGGTAACCGGTGTCATTCTGGGGGCGTTGGGGCTGTATCAGCCCATCATTGACTTTGCAGGGGCAGGAGCCTCCGTTCCGCTGACCGGCTTTGGGGCAACGCTTGCCAAGGGCGTGAAGGATGCCATTGGGGAGCAGGGCCCCCTGGGCATTCTCACCGGCGGATTGAAAGCCACCGCCGGGGGCATCACCGCCGCCATCGTTTTTGGACTTCTTGCGGGAATTTTGTTCAAACCCAAGGATAAGGCCTGAAAAATGGGGCATTCTATCTCTGCGGACTTCCGCAACCAAATTTAGGAGGAACCATCCATGAATCAGCAGAATAAAAATCAGAGCCAGAATCAGCAGAAGAACCAGGGCGAAAATCAGAGTCAGAGTCAGAATCAAAACCAGAGCCAACAGTGCCATAAATAACCCATCGGATAGGAAAGCGGGGATTCGGTATGCTGCCGAATCCCCGCCGGTTTGATATTGCCCGAGAAGTGCCCCTCATGGAACGAAACGCATAACCAATCACAAAAAAGTGCGCATCATTTTTGTGATATTTGCTATCCCTGGGGGCTGCCTCACGGCGCAAAAAATCCTCCTGCCCGCACATCAAATGCAGGAGGAGGATTTTTGGAAATCAAGAATACACGCTTCAGGCGCTTCGGGAACCCCTGATGAAATCGACAAGAGCTGGCAACGAGAGATTTTGTTCTCAGGCGAGGTTGGGAAAAGGGAGGAATACTGTATGTATTTCCCGTTTTTCAAACTGATGCCTGGGGGCAACAGATCCGTTGTCCAACCGCAGACGATTTATTCAGAGTTTCCCTAGTTCTTCAGGCTTTGCAGGGGCGCAGGGATTCTGCCGCCACGGGCAACAAAGGCTTCGCTGCCCTCGCTGTGCAGAGGCATCACAGGGGCGCTGCCCAGCAGACCGCCCAGCTCAATCATATCCCCCACCTGTTTGCCCAGGGCGGGGATGATGCGGACAGCGGTGGTCTTGGTATTGACCATGCCAATGGCTGCCTCGTCGGCAATGATGGCGGAAATGGTTGCGGCGCTGGTATCACCAGGGACAGCAATCATATCAAGTCCCACAGAGCAAACGCAGGTCATGGCTTCCAGCTTATCCAGCACCAGGGTGCCACGCTGGGCAGCGGCAATCATGCCCTCATCCTCGGACACCGGGATAAAGGCACCGGACAGGCCGCCCACATGGTTGGAGGCCATCACGCCGCCCTTTTTGACTGCGTCATTCAGCAGCGCCAGAGCGGCAGTCGTACCATGGGTACCGCAGACCTCCAAGCCCATTTCTTCCAGAATCCGCGCCACGCTGTCGCCCACCGCCGGGGTGGGTGCCAGGCTCAGATCCACAATGCCGAAGGGCACGCCCAGGCGGCGGGAGGCCTCCACGCCCACCAGCTGTCCCATCCGGGTGACCTGGAAGGCGGTCTTCTTGATGGTTTCTGCCACCACGTCAAAGGGCTGCCCCTTGACCTTTTGCAGCGCATGGTACACAACACCGGGGCCGGACACACCTACATTGATGACGCACTCCGGCTCACCGACACCGTGGAACGCACCTGCCATAAAGGGGTTATCCTCCACTGCGTTGGCAAATACCACCAGCTTGGCGCACCCCATGCAGCCGTTGTCCTCAGTGAGTGCGGCGGTTTTTTTGATGATGCGGCCCATCTCTGCCACGGCATCCATGTTGATGCCCGCCTTGGTGGAGCCAACATTGACGCTGGCGCACACCCGCTCGGTGGCTGCCAGTGCCTCCGGGATGGAGCGAATCAGCTTCCAGTCGCCGGTGGTAGCCCCCTTCTGCACCAGGGCAGAAAAGCCGCCGATGAAGTTCACGCCGCAGGTCTTGGCAGCGGCATCCAGCGTCTTTGCAATCTCCACATAACTGTCGGTCTGGCAAGCGCCGGCAACCAGGGCAATGGGGGTAACAGAAATCCGCTTGTTGACAATGGGGATGCCAAACTCCGCTTCAATCTCCTCACCCACCGACACCAGATTCTTGGCAAGCCGGGTGATTTTATTGTAAATTTTCTCACAGCAGGCGCTCAAATCCGGGTCGCAGCAGTCTAACAGACTGATGCCCATGGTAATGGTGCGGATGTCCAGATGCTGCTGCTCAATCATGGCCTGGGTTTCTAAAATATCGTTTTGATTCAGCATATCGTTTCCTCAAACCCGGTGCATGGCCTGGAAAATGTCCTCGCGTTGGACGCGGATGGACAGCCCCATTTCTTGCCCCGCCGCATCCATCTGCTTTGCCAGATCGCCAACGGAGACATTGCATTCTCTCACATCGGTGACCATCATCATGGTGAAGTAGCCCTGCATGACGGTCTGGCTGATATCCATGACGTTGACATTATATTGAGCGAGTTTCGTACAGACGGAGGCAATGATGCCAACCCGGTCTTTGCCCACAACGGTTACAATTGCTTTCATACGGCAGCTTTCTCCTTACAGCTCATAGTCGGCAGCCACGCGGCTGTCCAGCAGGTGAAAGAAATGGGTCTTGGCCTCTTGGTGGAGGGGATGGACAGCATAGTTCTCCAGCGCCTCTCTGCTTTCAAACTCAGAGTACAGCGCATAATCCATGCCGCCGCTGTAGGCCTGACGAACCTCCAGATGCTTCAGTCCCGGGATTTTGCCTACCAGGGGTTCCAGCACGGATGCAATCATTTTAATGGTGGGTTCCTTCTCCACACCGTCTTTGAGGGTGTAAAGCACAATGTGTTTGACCATGGTGATAACCTAGCTCCTTTCGGTGATTGTCCTCCTGCCTTCCGGATTTGAATATGTCACCGGAAAACAGGAGTGCAGCGACTCTGCGCCACTTAAAAAACCGGGACAGTGCATACACTGCCCCGGTTCGTTACGGAGTGATATTACTCAGCGTCCTCGGGGTTCTGCTCCAGCAGAGCGCGGATGGACAGAGAAATACGCTTGTTCTCGCCGATGTCGGTGATCATCACCTTGACAACCTGACCCTCGGACAGAACATCCTCGGGCTTGCCGATGCGGCGGTCAGAAATCTGGGAGATGTGGATCAGGCCGTCAACGCCGGGCAGAATTTCTGCGAAAGCGCCGAAGGTCATCAGCTTGACAATCTTGGCCTCGACCACATCACCAACGCTGTACTTGCTCATGAACTGATTCCAGGGGTTCATCTCGTCGGTCTTGTAGCCCAGGGAAATCTTGTGCTTCTCGGGGTCGAAGGAAATGACGTAAACGTCAATCTCGTCGCCAACCTTGACAACCTCTGCGGGGTTCTTGATGTGGTTCCAGCTCAGCTCGGAAACATGAACCATGCCGTCCACACCGCCGATGTCCACAAATGCGCCGTAGGAAGTCAGAGACTTCACAACGCCGTGGTACTTCTTGCCCACCTCAATCTCGCTCCAGATCTTCTCCTGAGCGGCCTTGCGCTGCTCGGAAGTGACGGCGCGGATGGAGCCGATGGCACGGCGGCGGGCACGGTTGACCTCGGTAATCTTCAGCTGGACGTGCTTGCCAACCATAGCAGCCATATCGCCGCCCTTGGCAACGCCGGACTGAGAAGCGGGGATAAAGACGCGGACACCCTTGACATTGGCAACCAGGCCGCCCTTGTTCTCCTCGGTGATAACGGCATCAATGGTGGTCTTGTTTTCCACATAGTCAGCCATTTCGTCCCAAACCTTCAGGCCGTCCAGCTTCTTCTTGGACAGCTGCACGGTGCCCTCCTGGTCGTTGACGCGAACAACGAAAACCTCGATTTCATCGCCAACCTTCAGAATGTCCTCGGGCTTCACAGAAGGATCGGTGCTGACTTCATCATAGGGAATGTAGCCGGCGTGCTTGGTGCCCAGATCAACCTGGATTTCGGTGTTGCCGATACCGGTAACGGTTCCAATGACCTTATCTCCTGTATTTAAAGTTTTGATGGACTGCTCGAGAAGCTCGGCGAAGTTCTCCTCCTGTACAGCCTCAACATTGGTAATTTCGCTCATAGTCTTGTTGACCTCCTTTATAATCCACGCCGGTGTTGACGCACCAGCAGTGATTCCAACATCAGATACACCGCAAAAGTCCTGGGGGTTCAGCTCACCGGCATTGTCCACCAGATAGACGTGATTGCAGTGCTCCCGGCAAATCATCGCAAGACGGCCTGTGTTGGAACTTTTGAGATCTCCTACAACGACCATTGCTTCACATCTTTGACTCAGTTCGGATGCTTCCCTTTGCCTACACTCTGTTGCTCTACATATTGTATCAAATTTTTGCAAGTAAGTAAACTGTTTTTTTGCATAATTGACGCATTTTTTCCACAAAATTTCTGTGGACGTTGTTTGTGAAACCATACAAACTGGCAAATCCGGGGGGACATTCTCCTCCTGCACCCATTTTTCCATGGCTTCCACATTTTCAAACACCCGGCAGTTCGTACACCACCCGGCAATGCCCTCCACCTCCGGGTGGGTCGGGGTGCCGATAATAATGGGCAGTTTTCCCTCCGCCTCTGCCTGCGCCACCAGCTTATGAATCCGCTTGACAAAGGGACAGGTGGCATCCACGATGTTCGCCCCCGTGGCTTCCAGATGCCGGTAAACATCCCGGCTGACACCGTGGGAGCGGATGATAACCGTGTCCCCCGCTCCGGCTTCCTCCGGCGTGTCAATCACCCGGACACCCATCTGCCGGAAGCGCTCCACCACATGGCGGTTGTGGATAATAGGCCCCAGGGTCAGCGTCCGGCCGCCCTGGCGAGCCGCCGTTTCCACCAGCTCCACCGCTCGGCTGACACCGAAGCAGAAGCCGGCACTTTTCGCAACCGTAACCCCCATCAGCCGACCTTCTGTACCACAATTTCCTTGAGCTTTTCCAGCACTTCCTCAATGGTCATATCGGAGGTATCCACCTTGATGCTGTCCCGGGACATTTTCAGCGGCGCAATCTCCCGGTGGGTATCCTGGTAATCCCGCTGCTGAATATCCTTCAGCACCTTGTTGTAATCCACCTTCTGCCCCTTGGCACTCAGCTCATCGCAGCGGCGCTTTGCCCGCACCTCCGGGGAGGCGGTGAGGAAAATTTTCACCGTTGCATGGGGCAGCACCACCGTGCCGATGTCACGGCCATCCATCACGACATTATTCTGCTCTGCCAGCTCCCGCTGCATATCCAGCAGCATATCGCGGACACAGGCATGAGCAGAAATCAGGCTGGCCTTCTGGGAAATATCCGGGGTGCGGATGTCCTTCGTCACATCCATGCCGTTCATCATCATATGCTGAAGGCCGTCCTCGTCATATTCAATTTCCACCGTCAGTTCGTCGATGTAGCGGTTCACGCCGTCCACATCCTTGGGGCTGACTCCCCACAAATCCATAAAATAGGCCACGGTGCGATAGATTGCACCGGTATCCACATAGCGGTAGCCCAGCTCCGCTGCCAGGCGGCGGGCAATGGTGCTTTTTCCGGCACCGGCGGGGCCGTCAATGGCCACAGAAATTGTTTTCATGATTGTGCTGTCCCCCTTTTGTTATTTTTCTGCCCGCAGCTTGCTCAGGGCAGCGGTTTCGCAGGCCGTCACTGCGGCGGTGGTGATGCCCAGCGCCTTGGCAACCTCCTCGGTACTCATGGGAAGCCCCTTCTCAAGGCCAAACCGCATGGTCAGAATCCGGGCTTCCTGCTCCTCCAGCACGGACAGCATCTCGCTGATGCGCTGGCGCATCTGGAAATAGGCGGTGTCCTCCACCGGCAGCTCGTCCTCGGCGGTTTCCTCCTTGGGGGCAGCCAGCTTCTCCGCCTTTTGGAGCAGCAAAATATCTGCCATGGTTTTTTCAATGGTCTGCGCCTGTTCCAGACTGATGTGCATTTCCTGGGCAATCTCCTCCAGGCCGGGATTTCTGCCAAGCTTGGTCAGCAGATGCTGGTCGGCAGCCCGGTAGTCCTGCAATGCCTTTTTCATCTTCTGGCTGATGCCGTTGCTGCGAGCCTGGAGCACAATGGCTTTCAGCACCGATGAACGGATGGCCTCATCCCGCTGGGCAGCATAGTCACCGCCCCGGTAGCCGGAAATTGCCTCCCACAGGCCGATGTTGCCCTCCTGAATCAGATCCAGCAGGAGCACCGCCCGCCCCGCATATTCCGCAGCAATCTCAACCACCCGGCTGAGTCCCAGCTCGGTCAAGCGCTGGGCGGCGCGCTGGTCGCCGGAGGAAAGCTGCTCGGCCAGCAGCTTCTCGTCCCCGCAGGCAGGGGCAGCGGCAACCTCCTCCAAGTACAGGCGCAAAGGATCCGTTTCCTCCATCAGCGCTGTTTTCAGGCCGCCGGTGACATACTCCCGCTCTTGCTGCAAGCGCTGCGCGGTGTTGGATCCGGCGGACATCTGGGGAAGTCCGCTTAAATCCAGCCGCAATTTTTTTACCGTGAGGATGGAAAAGGCATCCTCCACGGCATCGTCCTCTTCATCTTCCAGCATGGAAATGAGATTCCAGCCGGAAATCACGCTCCCGTTTTTGCAGGAGCGCAGATATGCCTCCCAGGGAGCCTGTTCAAAAACAAAATCATTCATTCCAAAAAATCCTCCAGTCCCAGGCTGGTTCCCATCTTTTGGAGCTTATCCATTGCCTGGCGCTCAATCTGGCGCACCCGTTCCTTGGAAATGCCCAGGGTTTTGCCGATTTCTTCCAGGGAGTGCTCTACCCCGTCCTCCAGGCCAAAGTGCATCTTCAGAATCTGCTGCTGCCGCTCGGTGAGAGCGCTGAGCATCTGGTGCATGGTTTTTTCCAGCTCCTGGTGCACCAGCTCCTCCTGGGGCTGCACCGCATCAATATCCTCCATCAAAGAGCCAAGGGTGCTGCCATTGCCGCTGCTGTCGCTGTCGCCGGTCAGCATATCCAGCGAACAGATGTCCGGGGACAGCCCCAGAAGCGCCTCTACCTTGGCAGGAGGAATGTTCACACGCTCTGCCAGCTCTTCCGTGGTAGGCTCCACGCCGGTTTCCTGCTTCATGGCATTGCGCACGGCTTGCAGCTTGCGGATACGCTCGCCGGTGTGCAGGGGCACCCGAATGGCTCCGTTGTTGTTCATCAGGCAGCGCGTAACGCCCTGGCGAATCCATTTGGTGGCATAGGTGGAGAACCGGAAATCCTTGGTGTAGTCAAATTTCCGGGCGGCGGCCAGAAGGCCGATACTGCCCTCCTGAATCAAATCCATCAAAGGAACGCCCCGCCCGGCGTATTCCTTGGCCACATACACCACCAGCCGGAGATTGGCATTGACCATCTGGCGGATGGCTTCCTCGTCTCCGGCAGCGCACCGCTTTGCCAAATCCCGCTCCTCCTCCGGTGTCAGCCGGGGGATGTCCCGGATTTCATTGAGGTACTGGTGGATGTCATCATCCAGGGTGGTATCAGTGGGAACGTCCATTTCTTCTGTTGCTTCTGTCATGTTCTCAATCCCTTTCTGGCCAGCATTTGGTGCTGAAAGGCAAGCAAATCATCATTTGTGTTGGCAGCGTGGGCACTTTGATGCTCCACCAGGATGGTGCGGATGCAGTCATTCAGCCCCTGCTCGGACACCGGGCCGTCGTGCCGCTGTAGAACGGAGGCGATGTGCGACATTTCCTCCGACGTAAAATCCGTCAAGGAAGCCAGGCTCGGCTCATTTCCCATGGCCATGCACTGGCACAGCTGATCGAACACCCGCCCCAGCAAGGGGGAGGAAAAGCAGTCCACCGTTAAATTGCGGCAGGCAGACAGCAGCGCCGGTTCCCGCAGCACCATGGCAATCAGACTCTCCTCGGCCATGGCAGATCTGATGTTGTCATAACGGATGGAGCGATCCTTCGGCTGAAGCGCCATGGCAGGCGACAGGTCTATTTTCTCCTGCTTTTTCTTTTCCCGGGCAATCCGCCGCCGGAACGCCTTGTCCACCTCAATCTTCATGGATTCCGGGGTGATACCGGCTGCCTCAGCCACCCGTGTGCCGTATATTTCCCGGGAAACCGCATTTCCCAGGGTACTGATCAGCTCTGCGGCCTCGGTGATGAACTGAATCTTCTGGTCATCTTCCCGCAGGTCATATTTTTTCTGAATGGCGCGAAGCTGGTATTCCACCCGGTTGGAGGATTCCTCCAAAAGAATCTTAAAACGGGCAGCACCAAACTTTTTCAAATATTCATCCGGGTCCTTCGCATCCCGCATTTGCAGCACCTTCACCTGCAAGCCCGCCTTTTCTAACATGGGGATGGCTCGCTTGGTGGCGTTCTGACCGGCCTCGTCGCCGTCGTAAATCAGCACCACCTGCTCGGTGTAGCGGGACAGCAGGGTGGCGTGTTCTTCGGTCAGAGAGGTGCCCAGGGAGGCCACCGCACAGTCAAAGCCATATTGGTGCAGGGCAATGGCATCCATATACCCCTCCACCAGAATCAAGAAGTCCATTTTGGTTTTCTTTGCCAGATTCAGGGCAAACAGGTTTTTTCGCTTGTTAAAAATGGGAGTTTCCGGGGAATTTAAGTATTTGGGGGTGGAATCATCCATCACCCGCCCGCCGAAGCCAATCACATTGCCCCGCACATCAATGATGGGGAACATCAGGCGATTGCGAAAGCGGTCATAAATGTGACCGTTTTTCTCCGACACCAGCCCCGCCAGCTTCAGTTCCTCCTCGGTATAGCCCTTTTGCTTCATGGCATCGCACAGCGATGACCAGGTGTCAGGGGCAAAACCGATGCCGAATTTGGTCAACGTGGACTTTGGCATCCCCCGCTTCTGGGCATAGGCAAGTCCCTCTGCCCCTGCGGGACTGTAGAGCTGGGCATGGAAAAAACGGGCAGCTTCCTTGGACAGCGCCCATAAGCGCTCCTGCTGATGGTAGCGGTTTTGGTACTGCTCGTCCTCCGGCACTTCCATCCCCGCCCGCTTTGCCAGGGCGCGCACGGCATCCGGGTAGCTCAGCCCCTCGATTTCCATTTCAAAATTGATGACGCTTCCGCCCTTGTGGCAGCCGAAGCAATAGTAAATTCCCTTGTCCGGTGCCACCGAGAAGGAGGCGGTTTTCTCTCCATGGAAGGGGCAAAGCCCAAACAAATTGGAGCCGGAACGGCGCAGATTCACATACTGCCCCACAACCTCCTCAATGGGATTGCGGGCTGCAAGCTCCGCCAGAAACGACGGGGGAAAAGCCATAGGGATGCCTCCTTTCATGGGAATTTTATTGTACACAATGAGGGGCAGATAGCATCCGCCCGCGGCGCCCCTTTGGGGGCGCTGAGGGCGCTTCGCGCCATGATCCCCGTTATGCGGTATTATACCATATTATCCCCGGATATTCCACCCCGCCGGGACGAAAATCTCTGTAAATTTATTCACCGCATAATTATCGGTCATGCCCGCAATATAGTCGCACACCGTGCGCTCCATGCCGTCAAAGCTGAGCTGGGGCTGGAAATCCTCCGGCAGTGCATCCGGGTGGGTGATGTAGTATTCAAACATCCGCTGGAGCATGATTTTTGCCTTGCTCTCCTCCCCCTTGGCAACGGGATTGCGGTAGACATGGTCAAACATAAAGCCCCGCAGCTCCTTGAGGGCATTGTCCACCGTGGGGGTCAGGCAGATGGAGCCGGCCTCCCGGGAGGTGGCAATCAAATCGCAGACCAGGGTGTTGATTCTGGCCTTATGAGAGTCGCCCAGCACCGCCACAATGCTTTTGGGCAAATCCTCCTCGCTGAGAATTCCCGCCCGGATGGCATCATCGATGTCATGGTTGACATAAGCAATCTGGTCGGAGCGGCGCACCACCTGCCCCTCCAGTGTCTCCGGGATGTAATCGCCGGTGTGCCCCAGGATGCCCATGCGCACCTCGTTGGTCAGGTTCAGACCCATGCCGTCCTTTTCCAGATAATCCACCACCCGCAGGCTCTGCTCGTTGTGACGGAAGGGCTTGCCCAGGCAGTCAGTGAGGGCTGCCTCACCGGCGTGACCAAAGGGGGTGTGCCCCAGGTCATGCCCCATGGCAATGGCCTCTGCCAAATCCTCGTTCAGTCCCAACGCCCGTGTCATGGTGCGGGCAATGCGGGTCACTTCCAGCGTGTGGGTCATGCGGGTGCGGTAGTGGTCTCCCTCCGGGCGGAGGAACACCTGGGTTTTGTGCATCAAGCGGCGGAATGCCTTGCTGTGGACAATGCGGTCGTTATCCCGCTGGAAGCAGGTGCGCACATCGTCCTCCACCGGCTCCTCCTGACGGGGGCGGCCGGTGGACTGGTCTGCAAAGGCAGCAAGGGGGTTTAATCTGCGGTGTTCCAGATGTTCCAATTCCTCTTTGACCGTCATGGCTGTTTCCTCCTTAGTGAATTGGGAATGCCCGGTATTCTTTTCCGGTTTCCATGGCCTCTACGGTTCCCGCCGTCATATCGGTCAGCCGCTCCAAAAAAGGCTGCACCTGCGCTTCCGGGAACAGCAATTCCAGCTCCACCTCCGAGCCGAAATCCGTGGTGCGAATCATACCGCCGAAGCTTTCCACCTCCAGCTTGACCCGCTCATAATAGGAGTAAGGACAGGGCAAATACAGCACCGACCACACCCGCTTCATGGATTTGCCGGCGGCATCCACCCCAATCTTTGCGCCCTTTGTATAAGCACGCACCAGTCCCCCCGCCCCCAGGAGAATGCCCCCAAAGTAACGGGTTACCACGCACACTACATTATATAAACCTTCCCGCTGCAGCACCTGGAGCATGGGCATTCCTGCGGTACCGCCCGGCTCGCCGTCATCGGAAAACCGAACCGCCCCGCCATGGATGATGTACGCCCAGCAGTTGTGGGTGGCATCATAGTGCTGCTTTTTCATCTCCTGAATTTTTGCAAGGGCTTCTTCCTCGGTTTCCACCGGCCACACGCGGCCAATGAACCGTGATTTCTTTTCAATGAATTCATCCTCCCCGTACTGGGTGGGAACCAGGTACTCCTCCAAAAATCAGCACTCCTTTGTTACATAGTCCCGCAGTCTGCCATACAAAATATCATCCAGAATGGCTTCCACCACAATGCCCTCGGCACTGTAGTCAACGCCAATCACCCGGGCGTTATTGTGCAGGGTTTCCACCTGTCCGCCCATGGAATAGGGCAGCGTCATCACCACATGATGACGGGCATGGTTCAGTGCCCGCTCGATGGCTTGCAGCAGTTCCTGGCACCCGGCACCGCTGCGGGCAGACAGCGCCACCACGTCCTCCCCCACCGGAATGTCGGCGGGGCTGACCAAATCCGCCTTGTTGTAGCAGCGCAGCACCAGCGTTTCCGGCTTTGCCAGCTGGGCAATCAGACGGTTGACCACCTGGATATGCTCCTCCCGGTTGGGGTCGGAGGCATCAATCACATGGAGCAGCAAATCCGCATATTCCAGCTCCTCCAAAGTGGCATGGAAAGCGTTGACCAGGTGGTGCGGCAGCTTTGCAATGAATCCAACGGTATCCGACAGCACCACATCCAGGTTATCCGACACCGTCAAAAGCCGGGAGGTGGTATCCAGCGTATCAAACAGCCGGTTGTTGGCAGGAATCCCTGCGCCGGTGAGCTGGTTTAAGAGGGTGGATTTTCCCGCATTGGTATAGCCCACAATGGCAACCACCGGGATGGAATTTTTGATTCTCCGCTCCCGCTGGACGCTGCGCACCTGGCGCACCTGCTCCAGCTCCGCTTCCAGCCGATTGATGCGTTCCCGAATCAGTCGCCGGTCGGTTTCCAGCTTGGTTTCGCCGGGGCCACGGGTGCCGATGCCGCCGCCCTGCCGGGAGAGGCTGTTGCCCATGCCGGAGAGCCGGGGCAGCAGATATTTGTTCTGCGCCAGCTCCACCTGTAGCCTGCCCTCTCTGGTTTTTGCCCGCTGGGCAAAAATGTCCAGAATCAGCGTGCTGCGATCCAGCACCGGCACGCCGATGATTTCTTCCAGTGCCCGGATGTTGCCCGGGGAAAGCTCATTGTCAAAAATCACCATGGTAGACTCGGTGGCTTCCACCAGCATCCGTACCTCCTGCGCCTTTCCCTCGCCGATGAAGCTGTGGGAATCGGGGGTATGGCGGTTTTGCAGCACCTTGGCGGTGCAGAAACCCCCGGCGGTTTCCAGCAGTGCTTCCAATTCCTCCATGGTTTCGTCGGTTGCAGTTTGTTCCTTGGTGAAGCAATCGGCGTTCAGGCCAACCAGCACCGCCCGCTCCTGCTTCTTGTTTTCTGTTTCAAATCCCATGTAGCCCTCCATTTTCCAGTGTGCGCCGGGAAACGGCGCACCAAAATTCCTGTGGTGCGGGGCAGGTATATAGAAAAAGCCCGCACCACGTTGCCGTAGTGCGGACTTCAAATCTTACTTCAGGCCAAAACGCTTGTTGAAGCGATCAACACGTCCACCGGTGTCAACCAGCTTCTGCTTGCCGGTATAGAAAGGGTGGCACTTGGAGCAGATTTCAACACGAATGTCCTTCTTAGTGGAGCCGGTCGTAAAGACGTTGCCACAAGCACAGCGAATCGTGGTCTGTTCGTATTTGGGGTGGATACCTTCCTTCATTTCGTTCACCTCTTTCTTATCATGTAAAGGGCATATAAGCCCCAGCAATCTTTAATCGCTGGGTTATAGTATCACATCCAGCGCCAGAATGCAAGTGTTTTTTTCAGAAAAAACAATCTTTTTTCAGAATGCCCAGTTTCCGCCCCGGAAGATGGGCACCACCCGGCCATCGGCGCACGCGGCATCGATGTTCATGCTGTCGCAGCCAATCATAAAGTCCTCATGAATCATGGAGTCGTTGACACCCAATGCGCGGCACTCGTCCAGGGTCTTATTGTGGAAATCCTTGATGGTGTCAGCAAAGCCCATGCCCAGTGCCAGATGGCAGGCGGCATTTTCATCGAACAGGGTGTTATAGAACAGGATGCCGCTCTGGGCAATGGGGCTGGCCTGGGGCACCAGAGCGCACTCGCCCAGGTAGGCTGCGCCCTCGTCCATGGAAATCATGGTTTTCAGCAGCTCCTCGCCCTTCTCGGCGTGAACCTCCACCGCCTTGCCCTCGTGGAAGCGGATGGAGAAATTCTCAATCAGCTGACCCTGGTAGGACAGGGGCTTGGTGGCATACACAATGCCCTCAGCCTCTCCCCGCTTGGGGGAAATGAAGCATTCTTCCGTGGGAATGTTGGGGTTAAAGAAGATGTTTTGCAGACTCGTTTCTCCGCCGCCGCAGAACTGCGCCTGGTCAATCATGCCCACGGTGAAATCCGTGCCATTGTCGGCAGTATAGTGCAGGCTCTTGATGTGCAGGTCATTGAGGTAGCGGCAGCGGTCTGCCAAATCCTTGTTGTGCTGCTCCCAGGCGGCAATGGGGTCGTCCGTGACCCGGGAGGTATAGAGAATGTTCTCCCACAGCTTTTCAATGGCAGTGCTGGTGCGCTCTCCGGGGAACACCTTCTTTGCCCAGGCTGCACCGGGCACGGCAGCAATGCACCACTGCTCCTTGTTTTCCCGGCGGTCAATATAGGGCTTGAGAACGGGATAGGACATTCTTCTGGCCTTGGAGACCTTTTCCATGTTGATACCCTTCATGCCATCGGGATCTTCAGATACCAGAATGATGCGGGCGGGAATCACGTCGCAGTAGTATTCCTGCCGTGCCTTTTCCCATTCCTTCACCGTGCCCAGGCTCTTGACGGTGCGATAGCGATAGTGAATCTTGCTCAGTGGCTGATAGTTCCACTGAACCGTCACCTCCGCCGCACCGGCCTTATAGGCTTCATCCACCACCATCTGCACAAATTCCGGCTGATCCAGGTCAGCAAACACCAGAACGGTCTGCCCCTTCTGCACATTGGCGCCGCAGCGCACAATCAGGTTTGCATATTTTCGGAGAATCGTTTTTTTCATTTTCTCGCGCTCCTTTGATTTAGATTTTGGTATATTTTATCAGATTTCAACATAAATTAGTTGATTGTCTTGAAAAATGCTTGATTTGCAGGCATATTCGCAGGTT
>ERZ791887.1331-NODE-1331-length-17343-cov-9.157624_pt1 | contig 17343 bp, 14 predicted proteins | sample MGYA00510157_ERZ791887 | MGnify/ENA primary metagenome ERZ791887 (study PRJEB30046, sample SAMN00792112) | human gut metagenome | study: EMG produced TPA metagenomics assembly of the A metagenome-wide association study of gut microbiota in type 2... | reverse complement strand
TACTTCCATCACTTGATGTTACTTCTTTTGGGGTATACCATAGCATTACTGTTCCGTCTTGATTTTGTGATATATCTTTTGATACTACTCCAGGTGTATCTGGTACTGTGTTATCTTCTGCAATAGTAAGTGATTGTATTTCTTCTCGCATTACTTCAGTATTAAAGAACTTTGATGTACTTCCTGTAGCACTATCTGGAGTAGTTATTACATTTTCTTTATATATTGCTCCTTCTCCTGAACCCCATAACTTAAATAAAAAGTTCTTTCCTGCCATTGTACCTGGATTATCAACATTACCATCTATATAAATATATAATGTATATGTATCTTTACTTGTATTTAATATTTGATTAGATAAAAGTGTTATTGTATCTCCTTCTTTTTTATTAGAAAAGTTACCACTTGCTATAGCCATAGTTTCACTATTTTTATATAATTCATAGACAAAAGAAGATTCTGCTAGTTCTGTAGGAAAAGTAGTTAACTCTAAATATAAATTCATAGTTACATCTCTATTACAAGTACTATTCTTTTTTACTTCAATATCTTTGATAGTTCCTTCTTCTTTAGTTAATACTGGTACTATATCTACTCCATTTATCGTAGAACCTCCTGCAAATGTTATTGTTGGAGTACATACATTTAAATTAACTAATGCATTAGATGTACTCTTCCATATATAATAAGCAAAACTACTACCTACTGATAACACTAAAACTATTATTCCTAATATCATATATAACTTATATTTATTCATTATAATACCTCTTTTCTATAATATAAAAAAGACTATAAAGAAAGACTAATATTTCTATTAGTTCTCTTTATAGTCTTTATATTAAAACTATCTATAATTCCTTTATTTATATGGGTTAATAGACTTACAAGCCCCCCCCCTAATTAACAAATAGTTAACATTTCTAATTACTACTTTTTTCATTGGAAGGGCCTCCTTTCCTATTGATTTGCGAATTATTTGGTATTTTCTCTATAGTTAACCATATGCAAATCATATCTATTACCTTACATATAAAATAATACCATAAGTAATTATATTTTACAATAAGTATTTACAAAATAAATAAATTTTCATAAGTGAGATTATAAGTTCACTTATGCTTTTTAAGACTTATTTATAAGGCTTAAAAAGAAACAGTCATTAAACTATTTCTTTAGTAAATTATTTATTCTTTCAATAATTCTATCTTTTCCTAATAATTTCATTATTTCATATAAATCAGGAGTCGTACTCTTACTAGTTAAAGCCACTCTTAATACTGTAGAAATATCAGCAACTGATCCTTTATAATTATCTGGATTTTCTTTATATTCTTTCATATTACTGCAATAGCCTAAACTATCAGTTAATAGTTTAATATTATTAAACCATACTTCTTTATCAGTTACATCATAATATTTATCTATATAAGTATTCAATATAGTACTTATTTCTTCTTTATCAGTAATACTACCCCATTCATAAGTATCAGGATTATATAACTCATCATACATATAGAATATTTGTCCTTTTACTTCACTAAAACTAGCATAATCTTTTCTAGGTTTCTTTTGTTCTCTTTCTATATTTAATATATTTTTAGTATATTCTTCATACTTAGTAATTAATTCATAAAAGTCTTTATCATATTCTTTGGACCATTTAGATAATTCATTATATACCTCATCTTTAGTCATTTTACTAATATAATTTCTAGATATATTATTTAATTTCTCTAAGTCATATAATGCTCCTGATGGAGACATCTTCTTAGGTGAGAAAGTAAAATCTAAGAAAGTCTTATCTGGATTAGCATTATGCCACTCTTCATAATTAGAATTAATAATTGTCATTAATGATTCTATTACTGCAATAATAGGATAACCTTTTTCACTATAGAAGCTCATTGAAGCTTCAGGGTCTTTTCTCTTACTTATTTTTCTCTTAATATCACCATCTTGTTTCATAATAAGTGGTGTATGAATATATTTAGGAGGTTTTAATCCTAATGCTCTAAACATCTCAATATGTTTAGTAACGCTAGGTAACCACTCTTCTCCTCTTACGACATGAGTAGTATGCATTAAATGGTCATCTACTACATGAGCAAAATGATAAGTAGGAAGCATACTATCACTTTTCATTATTACATCATCAGTATCATTTTCACTCAAACTAAGTTTACCTTTAGTTAAATCTTCAAAAATAATCTTATTATTAAAATCTCCTTCAGATTTAAATCTTATAACATATGGTTCACCATTCTTAATTCTTTCAATAGCAGTATCTACACTAATATTTCTACATCTAGCATATCTTCCATAATATCCAGTTCGCATTTTCTTTTCTTCTTGATTTTTTCTTAATTCATCTAATTCTTCTCTAGTACAAAAACATGGATATGCTCTTCCTATTTCAATTAATTTCTTAATATAAGCATGATATATATCTTTTCTTTCACTTTGAATATAAGGACCATAATTACCTACTATTTCGCCTTTATATTCATATTCATCAGGTACTATTCCATATTCTCTTAAAGTAGCCATTATTAGTTCTACTGCTGAATCTACCTCTCTTAACTTATCGGTATCTTCATTTCTAAGATAGAATATTCCACCAGAGTTTTTAGCAAGTACATAATCAGTAAGTGCTTGATAAAATCCTCCAATATGCATATACCCTGTTGGACTAGGAGCAAATCTTGTTACTTTTTCTCCTTCTTTTAATTCTCTTTCTGGATATAAGCTCTCATAATAATCTACATCGTGCTCTAAGTTAGGAAATATTAAATCTGCTAAATCTTTATTTGTCATAAAATCACATCCTTTGGTTATTTTTATTATTTATATTAGGTATACATTATACCCACTTCTTTTTTAGATAAATATAATATCTATGAAAGGAGAATGGTATTATGTACGGATATGGATGTCCAGGCTATGGTTATGGTTATAACAATAGTGGATACTGGATAATTATAGTTGTTCTAATTATATTCTTTGTTTTATTCTGGGGTAATGGTTCTTGCGGATGTAGAAGAAATAATTGTTGCAACTAATTTAAATAAAGCCCTTTACTTAAGGGCTATTTTTTTATTTGGTTGCCCTGGTTAGATTCGAACTAACGCGTGTCAGAGTCAGAGTCTGATGCCTTACCGCTTGGCTACAGGGCAGTAACAACAATATAATTATAGCATTATCTTTATTGTTATTCAAGTATTTTTTTTTAAAAATAAAAGACCATTATTCATGATCTTTTATACTAATAGTCTTCTTAGTTTCAATTTCTTTCTTTTTAGGAGCACTAACTACTAGAACACCATTCTTGAAACTAGCATCTATCTCGTCTTCGCTTACATCTCCTAGATAGAAGGTTCTAGTTACTTTGCTATAACTCTTTCTTTCACGATGTAAGTATTTTTTATTTTCTTCTTTCTCATTTTCTTTTTCGAAAGTAACTGATAATTCACCTTTATCGATAGATAAGCTTATATCATCTTTTGTATATCCTGGTGCTTCCATCTCAACAAAGATTTTACCATCTTTCTCAAAAACATCACACTTTACTGTTTCTTCTCCTTTGAAGAAACTATCGTCAAAAAATAATCTACTTGGCAACATAATAATCACATTCCTTTCTTAATTTTTATTTATCTGCCATTATATCACACATAAGATTACTCATTTCAGTAGGATTATCGATAGGTAATCCTTCAATTAATCTTGCTTCAAAGTAAATAACCTTTGTGTATTTCTCAAATTCTTCTTTGTTATCTTTATATAACTCTTTTAATTTATCCGCTATTTTATGATTAGAATTTATCTCTAATACTTCACTAGCCTTAATCTTTTCACCAGTAGGCATAGAGTTAATTACTTTTTCCATTGAAGTAGATACTTCTCCTTCAGTAGTTAAACATACTGGATGATTCTTTAACTTACTAGTAAATTTTACTTCTTTAACAGAATCTCCTAATAAGTCTTTCATACTAGATAACATATCTTTATTATTATCATTTATTTCATTTATATGCTTCTTTTCTTCTTCAGTAGAAATATCAGTATTTTCACTAGATACATTAACAAATTTCTTACCTTCGTATTCTGCTAATGTTATAATAGTAAACTCATCAACATATTCAGTTAAATATAATGCCTCGTACTTATCTTTAACACTTTCTACTTGAGGCATCATATCTATTTTATCTACTGATTCACCGCAAGCATAATAAATAGATTCTTGACCCTCTTTCATTCTTTCAGTATATTCTTTTAAAGTAGTTAATTTCTTATCTTTAGAAGAATAGAACATAACTAAATCAGATAACTTATCTTTATTTATTCCATAATCATTATAAATACCAAATTTTAGACCCATACCAAAGGCTTTATAGAACTCTTCATATTTATCTCTTTCATCACTTAACATAGATAATAGTTCTTTCTTTATCTTTGACTCAATGCTTTTAGCAATTAACTTAATATTCTTATTATCTTGAAGTGTTTCTCTTGATATATTAAGAGGAATATCTTCAGTATCAATAACTCCCTTGACAAAACTAAAGTAGTCTGGTAATAAATCACTACATTTATCCATTATTAATACACCATTAGTATATAGGGCTAAACCTTTTTCATATTCCTTGCTATAGAAGTCATATGGAGCATGACTTGGTATAAATAGTAATGCTGTAAAATTAACATTTCCTTCCATATTGAAATGTAATACTTTTAAAGGTTCTTCATAATCATGGAATCTATCTTGATAAAAGTTATTATATTCTTCATTCTTAATATTCTTTTTATCTTTCTTCCATAATGGTACCATACTATTTAAGGTAGCCTCTTCAGTATATGTTTCATATTCATCAGAATCTTCTTTCTTTCTAGTATTCTCTACCATCATTTTAATAGGATAACTAATATAGTCAGAATATTTCTTAATAATACTTCTAATCTTATATTCAGTTAAGAAATCACTATAATTATAATCTTCAGTATCTTTCTTTAGATATAAAGTTATCTTAGTACCAGTAGTTTCTTTCTTACCTTTAGAAATAGTATAGCCATCTACGCCAGTACTTTCCCAAATATGTGAATCTTCATCTTTATATGACTTAGATTCTACAACTACTTTATCACTTACCATAAAGGCTGAGTAGAAACCTACACCAAACTGACCAATGATATTAACATCATCTTTACCTTCATTTTCTTCTTTAAAATGAAGAGAACCTGACTCTGCAATTACACCAAGATTATTTTCTAGTTCATCTTCAGTCATACCACAGCCATTATCAGTAATAGTAAGTGTTCTGGCTTCTTTATCTAAGTCTATCTTAATTTCCAAATCATTCTTCTTAACTTTTATATCTTTATTAGTTAATGATAGATAATATAATTTATCTAAAGCATCACTAGCATTAGAAATTAATTCTCTTAAGAATATTTCTTTATTAGTATAAATACTATTTATCATTAGGTCTAATACTCTTTTACTTTCTGTCTTAAATTCTCTTTTTTTCATTGTATACATCTCCTAAATCTTACATATATAATTATAGCACTAAATTAGCAATTGTCAATAGTAATTGCTAATTTTATATTAAATTATATTCAGTATATAGATACGGCTTATATATAATAGACTTTATTTTGAGACTACAGGCTCAAAATACCCTCTAAGACTATGACTTAGAGGGAATAAATAAAATAACTAGAAGTAAACTCCTAGTTATTTCTTATTTTTTCAATATAATTATTAACTTTAGATGCCCACATAGGGTCTTCAGCATACTTAGGATTCATTTCTTCCGCAGTATATAGACCATAGTCGACATATTTATTTTTAATGTTTGCTATAAAACCATATATACCTTCTTCAAGAGTATCATAGGCTCTATAACTACCACATCCTTCACCTTTTTGTCCTCCGACATTATTACATGCCTTTAAAAGATAAGAACAATTCCAAGTACATCCTGTCTCGTGCATTGATATAGCCACCGCTAGATAAGGGTCTACTCCAAGTTCTAGTGAATATGTAGCATAAGCATAACCCATGTTTGTTAAATCAGAAGATAAAGTTCTATTTAACTTTTCAACTAACTCATCATAAGTCATACCTTCATATACTTCTATTCTTTCTTCCTTTACTTCTACTTCAGGAGTAGAAGTAATCTCATTATCAACCATTTTATCATTCATAGTAGCAGGATCCATTAAAGACTCCGCTAATACAATCTCATTCTTTTTATTAATGTTATCATAGTACACTATGGCACTAGTAATTCCTAAAGTTAATATTGAAGCCATTAACACTCCTAAGAGCTTACTTGGTTTCATTTCATTCACTTCTTTCCGTCTTTTTGAAAAGACGTTCTCTATTATAGCAGATTTCGCTATTCTTGTCAAATTAGATAACTCTTCTGACATCTATAATAGGCATTATATACAAACTTGTTACTACTATTCCAACGTTTGAATTTAGTGCATGTACTAATTTTCCATCGCCAATATATAATGCGGCATGGCATACTACTCCATCATATCCAGACACTATTATATCACCAGGCATAATATCCTCAAGACTTATATGTCTTCCAGCATAAGCCTGCTCTGGAGCACTTCTAGGAAGATATACTCCATAATTTGCAAATACTAATTTAGTAAATCCTGAACAATCAGTTCCACTAGTTAATGAATTACCTCCATAAACATAAGGATTTCCAACGAACTGAAGAGCATAGTTTACAACCTGATTAGAAATTATTTCGTTATAAGGAATAGTTTCTTCTTCTACCGCTAAAGTCACACTATATGCACTATTCTCTAAACTAATTAATTTTTCATCAGCCTTTTGTTCTTTTACTTCTTCTTTATTTTCTTCTTCTTTATTTTTATCTTGTTCTTTCTTTAACTCTTCACCAGGAATAGATAACATTTCCATGGTAATGTCTTCTTTATTCTTAATCTCACTCATGGTGAATAATTCATTAGTAAGAACAATTTCTTGTTCGCTCCCCTTAATATTGCTATCGTAAAATGCATAACATAAAACTCCTAAGATAAGAGTCAGTGCTGCAATTTCCATTTTATGTTTTCTCACTTCTACACCTCATTATTTTTTTAGCGGACGTTTTATATCTTATCATAAATTAATAGTACTTGTCAAACGTAAATTTATAAACACTTATAAAATAAGGAAAAAATAGGAATTGTAAAATTCCTATTTATTAACTAGTAGTTAATATCTAGCTAGTTTTATTCTTTCTAAATATTGGTAATAATCTTCTCTTTTTTGACTCATTTATTGGTATATTAAATCTATTATTTTTACTGCGAAAGTAGGTATAAATATTCTCTTTAAAGATATTTTCTTCACAGTAGGATATTTCTTCTTTAGTTCCTGATAGAGTGTCCTCTATAAAAGTATTTTTAAGATTTAATTTTATAATTCTCTCTGAATTTGGAGTTGTAATAATTAAACTTTGATACTCTGCTCCTACGGTATGACCATCATAATTATTTATATTAGTATTAACTTTTAACATGAGAGCATTATCCTTATATACTTCCATTTTAGTTAGTACATAATATGGATATGACGTTCTCTCAAGAGTATAATAGATGGTATATTTATCTATTATTTCACTACATATTTTTAAACTTTTAGTATCTAGTATAGTTTCCATATTTTCCTCCGGTAAGTAGTATAATACCATATTATTTTATATTTATCAATTACCAAATATAAGTGTTACAATAACTACTGATAAAATTATACTTATTAAATCTGAAAGTAGACCTACTATTAGAGAATATTTTATTTTTTTTACTCCTATACTAGCAAAATATAAACTTATTATATATATGGTTGTATCGGTACTACCTTGCATTACTGAGGCTACTCTTCCTATAAATGAATCAGGTCCATAGTTATTTAATATTTCACTTAACATACTTAGAGAAGCACTACCAGATATTGGTCTTAATATAGCTAAAGATAATACCTCTACTGGAAAAGATATCTTATTAAATAAAGGTTTTAATGTATTAGATAAATCTAAAATAAAACCACTATTAGTAAGTAAATTAATGGCTATTATCATAGCAAATATGGTAGGAAATAAGTTAATACTACTCTTTAATCCTTCTTTTACTCCTAGTAAGAAAGTATCAAATATATCTACTTTCTTATATAGACCATAAATTAGTATTATGATAACTATTATTGGTATTAAATAATTAAACATAATGTCTTCTCCAAATAAAATAGAATAATCTATCTATTAATAAACCAATAAATGATGATAAAAAAGTAGTAATGATACAGGCTGTCATTATTTCAGTAGGATTATTTGATCCTGAGGCTATTCTGAGTGATATTACAGTAGTAGGAATTATAGTTACTGAAGAAGTATTAATTACTAAAAATGTTATCATACTACGTGAAGCAATATCACTATTATTATTTAACTCTTTTAATCTAGTCATAGCCTTTATACCAAAGGGAGTAGCAGCATTACCTAGTCCAAGCATATTCATAACTATATTTGATGATATATATGCAATAGCTGGGTCTCCCTTAGGTATCTCAGGAAATACTACTCTAATAATCTTAGATAATTTATTAGATATAATATTTAGTAGTCCAGAAGAGTCCGCTATTTTCATAGTACCAAGCCACAAACACATAAGAGGTACTAAATTAATAATTATATCTATTCCTTTAGTACCTGATGTTATTAAATTATTAGTAAGATTATTGTCTCCTTTTATAATGCTAATTATTACTCCTAGTAATATAAATACTCCCCATATATAGTTAATCATTAAACCACTTCTTTATCTTAGTAAAGATACTTTCTTTCTTATATTTAGCATTATTCTTTATTATATAGATATCTTCTTCATAAAGAAGAGTATCTCCTAGTAGAATTCTATTCTTACCTATCTTTTCATAGCTATGGTAATCTTTCTTCTTTTCTAAAACTATATGACTAGTAAGAGATTTTGTCTCACTCTTTAATAGGGGTATATATAAATCATTCTTTATATAGAAGGTACTATCTTTATAATAAGTATCTCCATATACTTTAAATTTATTTTTATTTAATACTTTATAGGGATAATATTTGTCTTTAGCATAATTATATAACTCTATATGAGTATTCCAATCATCAGAGTCTCTTATTGTTACCACAATTAATTTCATATTATCAATATCTGCTGTACTAACTAGTGTTCTACCTGACTCTTCAGTATAACCTGTTTTACCTCCGGTTATATAGTCATATCTAAGTAATTTATTCTTATTATTCCAGACATAAGTCTTCTTATTAGTAGTTACCTTATATTTCTTAGTACCAACTATTTCTCTATAGGCATCATTTTTCATCGCATATCTAGTAAGAAGAGCCATGTCATAGACTGAAGAATAGTTACCATGAGGTGTAGGAAGTCCGCTGGGATTATAAAAGATAGTATTCTTCATACCTAGTTCTTTGGCCTTGTTATTCATTAAATTTACAAACTCTTCATCACTACCACTGACATAGTTTGCAATCATTGCCGCGGCATCATTACCGCTACGAAGCATTAATCCATATACTAAATCTTTTAATTTTATTTCTTCCCCCACTTCTATATAGATACCAGAGCCATAGGCCTTTAAAACAGATTCATCTACAGTTACTATATCATCTAGTTTACCACTTTCTATTGCTATAGTAGCGGTCATTATCTTAGTAATTGAGGCTATTAATCTTTTACTATGCATATCTTTAGATAATAATACTCTTCCTGTAGTTTCATCCATTAATATATAGGAAGATGCACTACTAGTACTTGCCTTTACTCTAGGAATTAATAACATAAATAAACAACATAATACTACAAATATTTTTTTCATATACTCACCTATAAAATAGTATGAAAAAAGGACTTTGTTTAGTCCTTTTAATTGGTAAAGGTATTGATCATTGTGCCGTTTAATGTCAAATAAATTGTTTTTTGACTTATAAACTAAAACAAGGAAGACAATAAGGCTTCCTTGTTCCTCTTAAGACCTTAGGCTTAAGAGGCATTATTTAATTCTTTTACTTTAATATTATTATCAATAGATTTAACTATATCACTATATTTAGTATATACTTCTTTATAATTAGATAAATAATTAGAATCAATCATAGAAAAAGGTATTACCTTAAAATCAGTATAATTACTAGTATAATAAGTATATAATAGTTCACTCTCTAAATTATTAATAGATATCTTACTAGTAGTACTATCCTTCTCTATATCTAAACTAACCATAAGTCCTACTCTATTAGCAGTATTAACAACTTCGTGAGCAGATATAAAATTACCCAGAGAATATATAACTAAAGTATTATTAATATAAGTAATAGGTTGTATTACATGAGGATGTGTACCAATAATAATATCTACTCCATTATCACTTAAAAATTTAGCCATATCTTCCTGATATTTATTTGGAGTAAATTCATATTCAGTACCCCAATGCATAGCCACAATTAAAACATCTACTTTATCTCTTGCTCTATTTATGTCTTCTTTTACTATATTTTTATATTCTTGATATTTAGTATCAGTATCAGGATTATTACCAGTACAAGGCCATACATTAACTAGGTATTCCTTACCACTGGGAACCTTAATACCATTAGTACCATAAGTATAATTAAGCATTGTATAAGTAATACCGTTAGCTTCTTCTACATGTACTTCATTTCTCTCTTCAGTACTAGAGTATGATCCTACCGCTAGAACATTAGATTTATTATTCCAATAATTTCTTGAACTAAGTACTGCCTTTTCACCTCTATCAAGAGTATGATTAGTGGCTAAACTTACTAAATTAAATCCAGCATCAATCATATCATTTCCTACTTCGTATGGTGAATTAAAAGCAGGATAACTACTTACGCCAATATCACTTCCACCAAGTATTGTTTCTTGGTTGTAATAGCCAATATCATAATTACTAACTATCTTTTTGATATTTTCATACATAGGTTTAAAATCATAACCATTATAATTAGCATTCTTTCTTGCTTCTTTATATATCTTATCATGAATAAGATTATCTCCAACCATAATAAGAGATATCTTATCATTTTCTTTTACTTCTTCTTTAATATCTTCTTTAACATTATTATTCTTATTACCAAATTTATATATAATAATACCACTAAGTAAAATTATTAAGGCTATGATAAATATAAATCTTAATAATTTCTTTTTATTTATTCTTCTTTTTCTACTCATATAACCTCGCATTCCTACTGAAAGATTTTTCTATATTTTGTAAAATCTTTCAGTACGTTTTATTTTTTAAAAGGAAGACATAGTCTTCCTAATATATTATTTACTATTCATATGCTGGAACCACATACATATTGCTATCATACTTTTGTATAACCGTCTTATAAGTTTCATAAGTTTTCATATAACTTGGTAAATAATCTTTAATCTTTTCATTAGAGAATGGTACTACTTTAAAGTTTCTCCAATTCTTATAATAAGTATAAATAAGTTCAGTACTAACATCACTAATTTTAATGGTTTTATCATTACCTTTAATAGTTTTAGTAATCTTAAAACCAGTCATAGCACCAACCATACATTTATAATTAGTACAAGTATCTTGATTTTGGTATTGAGCGGATATTAAGTTACCTAAAGAATATATAACTAAGGTATCATTGATATAAGTAACTGGCTGAATAACATGCGGATGTGTACCAATTATTACATCTACGCCATTATCACTTAAGAACTGAGCCATATCTTTTTCATATCGTGTAGGTTCATGAGTATATTCAACACCCCAGTGCATTGCCACGATTAGAACATCTACTTTATCTCTTACTCTATCTATATCTTCTTTTACTGTATTTTTATATTCTTGATACTTAGTATCAACATCAGGATTATTAATATTATCAGTATCTGTAGGCCATACATTAACTAAGTATTCTTTACCGCTGGGAACTCTAATACCATTAGTACCATAAGTATAATTAAGCATTGTATAAGTAATACCGTTAGCTTCTTCTACATGTACTTCATTTCTCTCTTCAGTACTAGAGTATGATCCTACCGCTAGAACATTGGATTTACTATTCCAATAATTTCTTGAATTAAGTACTGCTTTTTCACCACTATCAAGAGTATGATTAGTGGCTAAACTTACTAAATTAAATCCTGCATCTATCATTGCATCTCCTACTTCATATGGAGAATTAAATACTGGATAACTCTTTAATCCTAGTTCTGTTCCTCCTAGTATTGTTTCTTGATTATAATATTTTATGTCATAATTACTAACAATTGGTTTGATTAGTTCATACATTGGTTTAAAATCATAACCACTATAATTAGCATTCTTATTAGCATCTTGATATAAACTAGAATGAATTAAATTATCTCCTGCTGTTATAACACTTGCAGTATATACTTTTTCTTTTTCTTCTTCACTAGGTTTATTAATAGGCTTATCATTATTACTCTTAAGTAAATATCTAATACCAAAATAAGTACCAAGAGCTAGTCCTATACCAAGTACAATGACAAGAATTAATCTACCTACTTTTAACCTTCTTTTTACCCTTCTTTTCTTCATTACCATAAAACTCCTTTATTACCTTAGTATCTTTAAAGAATACCACTTCACCAGTCATTGTATTAACATTTAACAACTTAGCATTAAAAGTATCCCCTATAAATATTTTTTCCCCCTTATCACTATATATAGAACAGCCATCTTTATTAACATGGTAATAACTTCTATTAAAGAATACTTTACCATATACCATTTTATCAGGATATAACACTAATAAATAATTATCATAAATACCTGCGACCATAACATCAAAGTATTGTTTTTCATATTGTTTCATAAATTCAGCTTTTCTAATATCATCTAATTTTCTCTCAGCTTTAATAGCTCTAAGTTCTGAAGAGGTAGCTATCTTAGCTATAAGAGGAGTTATTTTCTCCCACTTTCTTCTAGCATAATCTACACCTTTAGTAATAGCATCATTTAATATTCTTTTATTAATAGTATCCGCTATTCTTCTAATTGGAGAAGTACCCGTAGAATAAGCACCCATTCCTAAAGCAAAATGTCCAACATTACATGATGAATATTTAGCCTTAGACTGTCCCATAATAGCCATCTTATCATATATAACTTTCTCTTTGGCATCTTTATATACTTCCTGTACCTGTCTAATATCTTCAGCGGTAAAATCTTTCTTCTTATTGATATTAATCTTATATCCTTTTTTCTTAAGTAAATTAATCCAAGTACATATCTTTTCATCATTAGGTTTGTCATGAAATCTAGATATAAATGGTAAATTATTCTTCATAAAATAATCAGTCATACACATATTATGAAGTAACATTAAAAATTCTATTAACTCTTCAGCCTTACCTTGATGTCTTTCTTTAATATCAATAATATTATTATTTTCAAAGAAAAACTTAACTTCATCAGAAGTAAACTCTAAGAAGCCTTCATTAAGCATCTTTCTCTTAACTTTCATAGCAGAATCATATAAATCATCTAACATATCTATATAATCTTCATAACCTTCAAGTATAATATTATCCTCTAGATACTTATTAACTTCTCCATAAGTCATTCTCTTTCTATTATTGATTACTGCTTCATTAAATTTATAGTTAAGTACCTTGCCAGAATTATCTATTTTAATACTTGCAGATACTGCATATCTATCTTCTCCAGGTACTAATGAGCAAATACCATTAGATAGATTTTCATGCATCATAGGACTAGCACATCCTGGAAAGTATACTGAAATGCCTCTTGCTAAAGTTTCATCCCACATAGCACTTCTATCTTTAATGTATCTATTAGGATCAGCAATTTGAACATATATAGTATTATTGTGATAACTAACAGCATCATCAAAGTCTTTAGTATCATCGCCATCAATAGTAACTGAAGTTATACCTCTTTGATCTTTCAAACCATTTCTTTTAGCTTCATTAATTTCGTCTTCACTCAAAGACATTTCAATTTTACTAACTTCCTCAAGATATTTGTCACTAAAACTAATAGGAAATCCATTTAAAGCAAGTACTTCCTTTTCTACTGCTCCTGGATCGTCTTTATGTCCTATCACCTCTTTAATAGTATTATATTCGCCACTTATTAGTAATCTTGTTCCAAGCGGATATATTTCTTTTAAAAATATATCTAACTTGCCATCACATCTTGCGACATAATTTTTACCATCTTTTACTACTTCTGCTACATAGTCATAATACTTCCTATCTATTATTTTAACTACTTTAGCCATACCTCTTTGATTATAAGGCTCTACTAGTACTGTGTCATTATGAGCTAGTTTTCCTTTATCTTTATAGACAACATCATACTCAGTGCCATTATCAAGTACTACAATTGCACCTTTTCTACTAGTAATCTTAATGGTACCTTTCTTTAAACTAGTATTAGAAACAAGTATATATTTATCATTATTATTCTTATATACTATTCCTTCTTTTCCTAGTAATCTTAAAGTATTATGTACTTCTTCCTTATCTTCATCCAAGATACCCGCTATCTCTTTAACCCCTAAATTATTATTCTTCTTGATACTTAAAAGTTCTATTATTTTACTTTCCATTTTCTACTCCTTTTACTTTTTAGTATCATTTTTCTTATTCTTTTTATTTTTTACCTCTTCATATATTTCAAAGTCAATAGTACTCTTATCTTTATCAGCACTAACAACTTTTACTACCACTTTATCACCAAAAGCATATTTTCTCTTACTCCTCTTGCCTAATAATGCCATTAAATCAGGATTATATATAAAGTAATCACCCTTAATATCCTCTACTCTTACTAATCCTTCAACTGTGTTATCAAGTTCCACAAAGAAGCCAAACTCTTGTACACCACTTATTATGCCTTCATATACTTCACCAATATGATCCATCATATATTCAGCTTTCTTCATCTTATCTACATCTCTTTCACAGTTCTGAGCTTCTTGCTCTCTAATGCTTAAATGTTCAGTAGCTACTGGCAAATATTCTTTATTCTTATTTATTATATCTTCACTATAATTGTAGTTATATTCTCTAATTAATCTATGAAGTATTAAGTCAGGATATCTTCTTATTGGAGAAGTAAAGTGACTATAGCACTTACTTCCAAGTCCAAAGTGTCCTATATTAACATCCGAGTAGACAGCCTTAGCTTGACTACGAATAGCCATATCATGTAATACTTTAACTTCTGGTACATTCTCTAAACTATTTAATATTTTCTGCAAATCTTTAGGAGTCTCTATCTTACTTTTACCTACTGGAGTATATCCATGTAAACTTAGAAACTTAATAAACTCTTCTATTCTCTTTTCATTAGGTTTATCATGTACTCTATATATACCAGGTAAATTCTTATAAAAGATTGAACCTGCGACTGTCTCATTAGCGACAATCATAAAGTTTTCTATTAACTGTTCACCAGTTCTTTGCTCTCTAGCCTTAATATCTATAGGATGACAAGCATCATCTACAATGATCTTAGCCTCATCAGATTCAAATTCAATATAACCTCTATTAATCATTTTCTTTCTAAGTATTTTAGATAGTTCTTCCATTACTATTAAAGTATCAGCAAATTTTTCATATCCATCAGGAATAATATTATCTTCAAGAATAAGATTAACATTATCATACGTCATTTTCTTTCTGCTTCTTATTATTGAAGGGGTAATTTCATACTTAGTAACATTACCTTTACTATCAATATGCATAATACAGCTCATAGCGAATCTATCTTCATTTTCGTTAAGTGAACATATACCATTGGATAATTTGTGAGGTAACATTGGAAGTACTCTATCCACTAGATATACTGAAGTGCCTCTAAAATATGCTTCTTCATCTATCTTAGTACCTTCTTTTACATAATAGGAAACATCGGCAATATGAACACCAAGTATATATTCATTATCACTAATTTTCTCTATAGATACAGCATCATCTATATCTTTAGTATCAGCTCCATCAATAGTAAATATTATTTCATCTCTTAAGTCTCTTCTACCACTAGTTAAACCTTCATTTATATCATTACTACTTAAAAACTGTGGTATACTCTCTAACTCATCTATTACTTCTTTAGGAAACTCAGGATTAAAATTATATTCATAGACAAAAGATAAAATATCTACACCAACGTCATTTTTATGACCTATAATCTTAGTAATTTTACCTACTCTATTGCCTTCTTTTAAAGGTTCTACAACTACCTTATGGCCTTCGACAGCACCATTTAAATAATCTCTTGGTATATATATATTCTTACCTTTCTTATCGGGTTTAACAAAATAATCACCATCTATTAAGATAACTTCTCCTACTAAAGGATCATAGTTTCTTTTAATTACTCTAATAATTTTACCTTCAGGTTTTAATGGATCTTTATTTAAATATTCAAATAATACTGTATCACCATCTTGAGCTCCATTTATATTTTTTTCATTGACATAGACATCTTTTACATCTTTATCAATTTCAATAAAACCAAAACCTTTATCATTTAAATTTAAATCCCCTTTTACTAAATGACTATTTTCTAATAATAAATACTTATTCTTTCTTTCACTATAGTATAAAATACCCTCACTAACTAATTCATCTAGAGTATTTTCTAATCTTTGATATTCCTCTATAGTATTTAAAAGTAATTTATCATTAATTTCCATAATTGTAAGAGAAGTATTTTCATTTAGTAGTTCTATTATTCTTTCTTTCATAATTCCTCCCTATTACACAAAATAGACTTAATTACTTAAGTCTATTTCTATTTTAACTATATTGATATTATTAAACATAATATAAAGAAAGAAAACCCAAGTACATAAGTAAGTCTAGTTATAAATAGTTCAAATCCTCTCTCTTTCCTATTAGCAAACAAATCTGAATTTCCCCCTTGAATTATTTGAGAGGCAGATTCTGCTTTACCACTTTGTAATAATACTATTGCTATTAATAAAACAGCTATAATAACCGCAGCTATTGTCATTTATATCAATCCTTTCTCACAAGATATATTATAGCAAATATCTATATCTTTGTAAATAATTATTTTTTATTTTTCACTTAGATATTTTACCATTATATCATCTAGTTTTACTTTAGATATTGGCATTTTTATATATTCAGTATCACTATCTTTGTAATCTTCAAGTGTTACCATTATAATTTGCAGTTTATATCCCGCTATTAGGGATAACTTAGTCATTGTTCTTTTTCTTTCTTCAC
>ERZ791887.1318-NODE-1318-length-17462-cov-56.773884_pt1 | contig 17462 bp, 18 predicted proteins | sample MGYA00510157_ERZ791887 | MGnify/ENA primary metagenome ERZ791887 (study PRJEB30046, sample SAMN00792112) | human gut metagenome | study: EMG produced TPA metagenomics assembly of the A metagenome-wide association study of gut microbiota in type 2... | reverse complement strand
TCTTTTGGTGGAGATGTTACAAACGCGGTATATGGACACAGGACATTGGAAGAACTCCGCACAGAGATTGAGAAAATAAAAGTCCCATTTGTGACTAACTGTGACTAACGGAATCTTATTTTATCAATTTTATTCATCACAATTCAGAACATAAAAACGCGTGAAACCCTTGTAAAATCAACATTCTCAGCGATTTTACAAGGAGTTCACTCATTTCATTTTCATTATTCTAATTGTATTCAATCAGGATATTAATTAGAACTATGCAAATGTCAGAAAGTCCTTTAAATACAGTACTTTAGAGGATATTTAATTAGAAAATGATTTTTTTGTTTGTGACTAACGTGTGTCCAACGAACTAATAGGATTTACAAAACGAAATGATACAATATGTTATAAGAAGCATGATTCCCGGGGCGTTATCCCCGGGAGTTTTTATTTATGAATTTCTGAAATTCTGGTAAATACGCCCTTCGGGACAAACTCAAATACGAACCCATCATCATTCGGGTACGGGATTCTGACGAAGTACCATTTCAGCCCGGCACTGTCTGTTTCTGTGTACTTCATAACCTCTACAACTGCACCTTTTTTCAACTTCGGAAACAGTTTAGATGGGCTATTTTTGTTTGATTTTGTATAACATTTTGTGTCTTTTTTAATCTGCGCAATGTAGGCTCTTGTGTTCTGTTTTTTGACTGTATCCGAGTCTGAAACTGGCGTTGTATCTTTGACTAAACTGTAGTTTGGAGTGCAGAATTTTGTTCCCGGGAGGTTGCTGTTGTAGTAGCTTTTCTGGCATACTCCACCACCATTTGCGATAATTGTAGAACCGCCAGAAGTGTTTCCTTCAACTGTCCAGAACCGATCTCCTGACACCTTAATTACGATTCCAGTGTGTGCAAATTCTCCATTACGTTTGAAAATTACAATATCACCAATCTTTGGATTTGCATTCAAAGTAAACAAATCTGCCATTGTAGGGCAATAAACGTATGGCCAATGTTTTAAGAGCTTCTTTGCTGTATCTAAACCAAATGCTTTCATCATGCACCACGAAACAAACGCTGCGCACCACGGCTGTCCCTGATAATCCGGCTTAATATCTCGCCAGTATTTTGTATAATTATTTTCTCCGGCATTTGCTGTCTTGCTGTCAAGCTGGCTATTGCTTGCCTTTTCAAGATATCCGATTTCATTCTTTGCGATCTGGATTAATTTATTAATTGCCTTCATGTCTGTTTCCTCACTTTCTGGAAAATATGTTTTTAATGCGTTATAAACAAACCTCTGTCTGTCCTTATATGCCCCGACTTGGTTCCCTGTGTCCGTCTGGCAGGCTGCATAGAGATTATCGAGTGTATATGGTTTCTGGGTCTTTGCCAAAATCCTTGTTACTGCTCCCTGTCCACCTTGATGCCTAAAGTTCACACACATAGCTTGCGCTCTAGCGTCCGTAACGCCCTGTTTAAGGGCTTCATCTGCATAGGTGGCTAATTGTTCATCCATAAGGTTATCTTGACATTTAACGCCCAAATCGGACGAAATAAGGGCAACTATGGTGTCGGCAAGCTGTGACACTCTGGAAATATTGAAGCATTCCCAGTTTGCGGTCTGAACTTGTTCTAAAAGTCTGACCTTGTCTATTTTCTCCCACTGTTCCGGGTCAGCATCGTAAATCCGCTCCAGAAGTGTCTTGGCTTCGGTTGCATACCATGCTCCTGCTCCAATCGTGATTGCGTGTTCATCCGAATTGTTCTCATAAGCTTCTGTGAAGTCCGAATAATCCTGCTGTCCATAAACCTGTCCGCCGGTTTCGACTGCATAAATAATCTTTCTGAGAACGTTCTTTTGTTCAGTTGTCATGTTGTCCACTCCTTTCGCAAAGATTCTTACCTAATTCTGATTATAGCATTTAGCGTTAAGGCATCTCTGTACCAATTTAAAAATCCGACAGGTGATTGCCTGCCGGATAATGCTAAATGGTGCCCCGTAAAAGGGTATTTTTTTTTATTCTATTTTAGACATGTTTCGTTCGACAAAGATTAACTAAATGCCTTCTTTAGTTAATTAGTTTCCGCTTTCGGTTCTTCTTCCTTATTAACATCCATCAGCTCATTGTACTGTTCCTCTGTAATTCTGCCCGTTGCGAAGAAAATATCAATCTTATTTTTTAAATCATCTGTCAGTCCGTTTCTTTTTTTAAGTTTTAATAATGTTCTATATAACATAATCATACCTCCAATTCTGTTAATGCTACTGCATATTCGCTGTTGACATAGGCTTCTGCGCTCTGTATGTCCATGTCATAGATATAATCTCTCGTATCGCCTATCTGCTGTTTTACATAATTCCAACCGTTCTCCATGCTTATTGGATAGTTTAATACTGTATATCCGTCAAGTTGCTCTGAATTGATGGATATATTTGTGATTGGATAATATGTTGCAAGTGCTTTGAATGCCTGTACTTCTTCGGATGTGAGGTCGATTTCTTCTGGAGTTGATAATACGAATACAGTTTTAGGTTTATGTTCTATTAGCCATTGTTTTGCTAAATCAACAGTCGTTATTCCATCACTATCAAGGAATTTAATAGCAAGTGTTTTATCACCACTTCCACGAAGCATCAAGTATATAGCACGTTCATCATCTGCATTCTCACTTATTTTACCAATAAACATGTCAGACATTGCAAGTGGATTTATTCCATCATATAAAACTATATTTTCAAAATTATTTATACAACATACATTTCTTAAATATGACGCATTCCCAAGCCAATACATTGCCAGTCTTTCAGAGCCAGTAATGACATATTCTTTGCACATCCTAACCAATTTCCCACGTTCCACATCCACATAATCTGCAATATACTGCTGACCATCAATTGTGACGTTACCACCTGAACTTACAGGGATTGCGTTGAGAGTGTATGGGAGAGTGACGGTCTGTTCGTGGTAAGGTTCATAGTCAGTGGCAATATCTCCAACTTCAACCTGAACATAGATTCTATAATTGTTTATTACAGCACCCTTTAATACATGAATGTAAAGCGAAAAAGATTTTAAAGATGTTGTAACTGCTTTAGTATTTCTAAAATCCCTTTCTAGTATACCAACACATAAATAATACGAATCTGGACATGCTTCTCTCACAGAAATAGTTAGTTTATCAACCGAGCCATCATATGTAAACACAGTATTACCCAGTATCCAAAAATCAGTTTCAGAATCTGCTGTACCGTCAAGTAAAAAATATGAACCCGTTTCGTCAGTTACGCTTTTGCAAGTGACTCCATGCATTGTAAGTAGATAGTCTTTAAACAATGTAGGATTCAATAAATTCTTTCCACACACCTTCACAGTTGGATTCACAACGCTTTTAATCTCTTGCGGATAATCAGGAGAGGGTGACGGCTGACCGCCGGTGTAGGGTTCGAAATTGTCGTAGGTGGCGGTTAGGTCAGTGGTTATCATTGGTTTAAAGAGAAGATTGCTTGCTCTAAAGCCAATGGTTATAACAATATATATGGCCTTTGTTTCGTCATTAGACAATGAATATATAACACCGTTTCCTATATCTCTTTGCTCATTTGTTGATCCATAAGGCTCTATATGATATCGTTCGATTATTCCACCGCCTTGCGGACAACCACATATCTTATATTTTGTATCACCTGTAAAAGTAACTGATCCCAAATTAAATACAGCATTTGCATTTGCAGTCCCATCTAATGTATACGTTCCATCTCCATTTGCAGTACAAGTAACACCATTCACTGTAGTAGTCTGCAAAGTAGCATTCAGCAGATTCTTCCCACTATACTGTTTCTGCTCAGACTTCCCATACAGCATCATATCCATAATTTTGCCATTGTCAGAATCGGCAAGATGAGTTTCGCCTTGTGAACTTGCGTAGAATTTGGTGATTTTGTTGGATATATCTGACTTTAGCGAACCAGTTTCCTTTTTCAGCGAAGCAATATCCGTCTTGTTCTGCTCGATCTGCGCGGCCTGTTTATCGCTCATATTGTCACCTTTTGGTCCAACATCACCCTTATCACCTTTGGGTCCCTGTGGTCCAACATCACCCTTATCACCTTTGGGTCCCTGAATTCCCTGCGGACCCATAATATTTCCAACGTCTTCGCTGCCTCCATCCGAAAACGTTATTATCAGATTTCCGTCTGTGTCAATAGAAGCTGACTTAATAGATATTCCTCTTAGCGATTCTTTCTGTTCAGGTGTCAGCGATTCAAATGCTACGGTACCGTCTGCGCCCTTATCTCCTTTTTCACCTTTCGGACCCTGTGGACCAACAAATTCTCCGGCATTAACCATCTCTGAAATATCCTCAATGGAACACAACCGCCTTACATCATTAGCCGCAAACGCAATGTATAAGGCTTTGCCAGATGGAACGGATGGGTCATTGCCAAGAATTGCAACAGGCTCTCCAGGGCGAATTTTTGACGTGTCAAAATCAGCGTACATGCCGCGTCGGAATTGTATAGTATATGTATCAGCCATATCAAACTCGCCTCCTTATAAAAGGAAATTATTTTTTATATAATTCTTTATGGAATCAAGATTTTTCTGTACATCATCATTCATTACAAGGAAATTACCTTTATTGTTCTGACTGATAATACTTCCTGTATTCTCATCTACTTCTGAATAAGTATAGGCAATGCGACTTCCCTCTCCTGTACTAAGATTCATAAAACTTGTAAGAATTTTCTTCATTATATTTTCCCCATTTCGTCAATAATGTTTTCCCTGTCATTAAAAAGTTCCTTTTCATAATCTGGTTCTGATACTTCAAGGCTTTCACCGTAGTCTGGCTCTGGCATGTCTGTGTCTATTGCTCTGTCATAAGCCGTCTCACTCGCATCGGCAAACCGCATGTGCTCATAGTCAGCTTGTCGTGCTTTAATTTCGAATGCAAATTTAAGTCCCGGAGTACCTTTAACAATGAAATATGTCTGTTCCTTTTTATCTACCCAACAATCGCCATCTCCTTCCTTTTGCAAGAATACATAGTATTCAATCCCTACATTGGTAGATTCTTGAAAAATGTCGTCTATGCCTATCAGACATGTGCCATCTTCCGATATGGACGCTTCTCCGATGTCTCCAAACATGGGGGATGCCATTTCGTAACAATAAAATGCCTGTGTGCCATAGTTTTTTGTTGGCAGGATTCTTTTCTTCGTGCCACGCACGCTTAAATCTGCGAGGTCGGTACCTGTGCCTATACTGTAAAAATGACCTTTGGCCTCTATGTGCGTACCTGCTGTAACTTTGCTTGACGCTGAAAAGTTGCTTGCTGAAACGCTAGTATTAACTGAGACTGAACTTGCGTGTAGGGTTCCTGTATAAAGATTGATTCCTCTAATTCGTGTTCCATACAGTGTACCATATCCTGGTACATATACCCCTGTATTCGTTTTCGAATAAATCTCTCCGGTCGAAGCGTCCAGTGTTACTTCTCCATATGTGCCATTTTTTGCCGAAAGTTTTTTATATCCAACTTCCCATCCTGCTAGTTCACCAGTATTTATATAATCAGCATTCATGTACACATTGCCGTTTGACAAGTACAGACCTTTATTGCTACTGTTGTCACTCAACACGTCAATTATTTCTTGCTTAGACATTTTCCCTATGTCAAGATTGCCAAGTACATTGTCTGTATAGCGATTCGCGCTTGATAACGCTGTTGAGGCTTTATCTTCGGCAACGCTGTATATCGTATCGCCATTTGTTAAAACGAATGTATTAGGCCTAATGGTAACATTTCCATAGTTGTCAATCGCAAACGTTGACATCCCAGAACTGTTTGTGACATTAATATTTTTCAGGTTAATCAAATCAGCCGAAATCTGACCTGATTTAATGTAAGAAGCATTCATATACAGATGCCCGTTCTGCACATAAATTCCCTCTTGTTTGCCATTATCTGTCAGAGCGTTAAAAACTGTTTCAAAATTGACAATTTTTTCAGTGTCCAGTTCCTGCCAAGTGCCATTAGTCCCAGAAAACATATACACCTGACTTGTAGAGAAGTTCATGAAAATTGAACCGTCATGCTTTTCATATTCTTCACTTTTCCACTCAGATGCCGGATAATTTTGCAATGTTGGTGTATACGTGCCATAATAATTTGGGATAGTTACATTGCTTTGAACTGTCTCATTCGCAACGTCCTTGGCAATCTGTTCAATAGTTCTGCTTTTTAGTGTAAAGCTTTCAACCTCTAATGTGACAGCGCCTGTATCAGCGTCTATTCTTAATGTAACATTCCCGTTATTATCTTTTGCTGTAAAACCTCTTGTATTAATCCATTCTGATTGAATGCCAATAGCGTAAAGAATATTCAGAACAGCATCCCCATTACTGTCAAAGCCTGCTTTCCAAGTCTGACCTCCGTCTATGGATAAGAAGAAGCCGTCAACGCCTGTTTTATAGATTACTTTAGAGTCGGCAAGTGTAGGTTTATCATGCCGGTACGTAATTACGGAACCATCTTCTTGCATTTCCTCTGTATAGAAAAAACCCAGCGTGTTTGCTGCAAGTTCATTCATCTGTTTGAGCTTTATGTCATAGGCAGATAACTTTTTCTCTGTGTCTTTTTTCGCTTGCTCTACTGCCGCCTGTTGCCCGCCAATGAATTCACTTGCATCTTCTTCAGCACTCTTTGCACTACAGCTCCATGATGTTGAGCCACCGAACACAAATTCTACATTAGTTGCAAATGATCTAAAGACACGATTCTTTGTATCAATAAATTCGACTGGGTCGCCGAAAGTGGCATATCCGTTTGCGATTCCGTCGCATGAGAAAGGACGCATTCGCAAACCGATTAATTGATTTCCAATAGCTTCGACTCCTGCCTGTGCATTTCCTGACAATAGTTGATTATCAATAGTAATTACATAGCCGTCCTGACCCGACATATATTCGGTCTCATCTTCTACGCATTTGACACCTGTTACAATAACATCGTCTACATCATATTGTAGATTCTGAATCGAAAATAACGCATGATAATCGTTATTGCTTAACGTACCACCATCAATCACAGCTCCTGTTGTCCATGGATTAAGCGTACCACCATCCAGATCCTCACCATTTGCCCAGTTCTTTACTGTTCCGCCATCGTAAATAGCCGTATTGGTAAATGTCTTATTAAACGTAATAATTCTAAGCAAATCATTCTCATCTATTCTTGCATTTCCACCGGCTATCCCGGCACACATTCCGATTACTGTACGGTATGTCGCATTAGATGGCACTTGTTGAATCTGAAAATCCGAATTTGGGAATATTGCATCTCCAAGAGTAATTCCGCATTGCTGACAGCATTCTGAGAGCAGTTCCTTGACTGTACAAGGAAAAGACAGGTTAGAATCATATGCCTTATCAGCGTTGTGCATTTTATCTAAGAGAGAAATACTTATTTCACTCGCTGTTGCAGGTTTTTTCGATACAATATAAGTACCTCTTTTTATAGTTTCTATCCTGTCAGATAACTGCACATTGAGAAAGATGACAAACCTTGCAGCATTAAAATTATATCCGTCAAAACGTCCATCATCGTTTACTAATGACAGACTTGCTGTTTTTTCAATTGCCACGCCAACTGGGAAGTCCCCAGAGTCTGCTGAATCCACAAGACTATTTCCAGACAAGTAAAAATCTTTTTTGCCTAATTTAAGAGTTGTGCCATTTGACAATGTAACATTTGCTGTCACGTAATAATTCCTGTTTGTAAGAGATTCTTTTTTTAACTGAGTAGATACATTTATCAAATCGGCTCAATCCTCCTTACATTGATAGACAAATCTGTCCATTTTTCTTCCCCATCTTTCAGAGTTTGTGCAGCCATGTTAAAATTTGATGCGTAGAATGTTCTGTCTACCCATCTTCCCGGAACAGTTGGGTCTTTATGGTGGAATATGAATTGACTTTTGTTAAGTACAGTATTTAGTATGGTTGCTATTTCAGTCCACGTAAGTTCGCCCCATTGCATGTCATACCCGCCAATTGTTCCCATTGGTGTATTATGCATGATTAAATCCTGACTTCTTTTAGAGTCTTCCGTAGAAGTGGTTGCGAACACCGGTTTGTAACTATCCGGTGCTCTTATAACAACATTGTCTATTTTAAACTGTTCCTGTTGTGCCATATTCTTCTCCTTATGCTAACTCAAATGGGTTTTTTCCGTTTCGATTTCTTCTCATTTCAGCTTCACTGATAATAATATCTAACAATTTTCTGCCGGATGCATTGACTGTAACATTGTAAGTGTTTCCATTTCCCTGTCCTTTCCCTGACTCTTCCCGGACGATCTGACGTAACAGGCTTTCCGGTGCTTCCAGGTTATTCCCTTTCTTCTGGTCTCCTAATACTGCAAGAAATTCACTTCGCGGTGGAATGACTGCACCGCTAGCCAGATACGGAATAGTTCCGACACGCGGGAACGTTGCATGGAACCCGATTCTCTTTGTTCCGAATGGTGTAGGTACATTCCATGGGCCAAAAGAAAACGCTGATTCGATTCCACCAATTGCGTTGTTGATTACTCCGATTGCATTATTGACGATATTAATTGCCTGATTAATTGGCCTTTTGATAAAATCCACGATACCTTCAAATGCTGATTTGACCGCATCCCTGGCAGCATTAAACTTATCGGTAATGGCGGTTTTTATCGCTTCGACTTTAGTAGACACAAAAGTAGTAACGCTTTCCCATGTTCGGGATGTCTTGTCTTTTATTTTGTCCCATACGCCCGTAACCTTAGTTTTGATTGCGTCAAACACTGTCTTTGCTGTGGTTTTGAGAGCACTCCATAAACCAGAAAGGGTCTTTTTAATGGCATTCCAGACGGTTGAAGTCGCTGTCTTGATTGCGTTCCAGGCAGTGCTAATGACGGTCTTTATTATGTTCAGTGCACCTTTTGTTACGGTTTTAATTATCTCCCACGCACCTGACACAACATCTTTGATAAAGTTCCATGCTCCATCCGCAATCTCTTTTATTCCCTGCCAAGCCAGTTCCCAATCTCCCGTAAAAACGCCTACAAGGAAATCAATGATTCCGCTCAGAGTGTCTGCTACATCACCAATAATTTTAATTAATGATTTTATGACTTTGATTGCCACAGTGCCTACAACGTCAATTATTTCTGCCACAACTGGAAGTAAATTCGCGATTATCCAGTTAATTAAAGGCACTAACACCGACTCCCACAGAAGTTTCAGAGAATCAATGAGTTTTCCGAGGAATGTTTCTATCTTTAAAATCGCGTCCCCTAATGGTCCCTCTAACAGCCCTTTGATTTGTTCCGCCAGTCCTTGTAGCACTGGAAGAATGTATGTGTTATATCCAGTTATCAGAGTTTCAAATATGCTTGATAGTCCATCTGCTATAGAATCAAAGAACGGTTTTACATGCTCATCGTATAATCTTGATACTGCGTCACTAAGGTTTTGAACAACTGTTAAGACCCCACTTGTTACGGTTTCTATTACTCCGAGGCTACCCTCAATTGCTGACTTTAAAATGTCCTTGTTGTCGATAAAAGGCTGTGCAATCATGTTAAGGATATCTCTGCCAAGTTTTGCAGCCGTTTCTGTAAGAACCATTCCGATTTCAGCAAAGATTCCTATTAAATTTGCTGTAATCTGCTGCGCAGTTTCTCCACCAAAAACTGAGAAAACATCTGCGAAAGCAACTGCAAGGTTTCCTGCGATTTGTGAAATTTCAGCACCGATGTTGAACATATCTATCAGATAGTTCTTTATTCTTTGCACGTTCTGCTTTAAAAATTTTTCAATTCCGCCTATAATGTTTTGCGCAATTGTCAATCCGATTCTGGCAAATGAGCCGGCAACTTGTCCAATTGCATATGCAAATGAATCTAAGAACTTATTTGCCGCCTTAACAACTTCTGGATCAGTGAAGATATCCTTTAAAGATTTCCATATGGAATCAAGATCCTTTTTTATTCCGTCAAAAATCGGCTCGTAATCTCCTAATCCATCCCAGAATCCTTTTGCGATTAACTTAGCCAGCTGTTTAAATCTGTCGATTATCTTTTTTAGCGGTTTTGACATTTTATCAAGAACTGTCTCGCCCTCTGCCAACTTTCCGTAATCAACATTTTGTACAGCATCTTTCATCTGATCTGCAAGTCCGCCGGTTGCACCCGGTACTTTTGACGATGAATCTGCGCTTTTATCCGTTGAATAATTATTTATTTCGTCAAGCGGACTAAGGTATCCTTTTGCCGCCTTAGTAGCTTTCTTAGTTGCGTCCGCTGTATCATTTGTTGCATCTGCCAGCTTTTCGGCATTGTCGGCAGCATTTCCATATTGATCTGCCGTATCAGCTATTGCATCTGTCCCGGCAAGACCTGCACCACTTGCACCTGTTTGTCCAGAAGACTTCTTTCCGGTAATCAATTCCGTAAATGACTTGAAGGCATTTGCCAGAGTTGCTAACTTACCGAGTAAGATATTGATAACTTTCAGAACAGGAGTAAAGAGGTTGATTAATCCCTGTCCGACTGTTGCCTTGAGAGATTGCAGCTGTAACTGCATCACTCGCACCTGGTTCGCCCAACTGTCAGATGTTCGGATGAAATCACCAGATGCGGCAGACAACTGTTTCTGTACAAAAGCCAGGCGCAGAGCTACTTTCTCCTGCTCGGTCATGGCAGATGTAGTCTTGCCATAGCCATTAGCCAGTGCGTACTGGTCAAGTGCCGACTGGGTCATTACCACGCCGAGGTCCTTGAGCGTTTCTGTTTCACCTGTAAAGACTGATTTCAGCTTAATATAAGCCAAGTCCTGACTGATGTTATAGAATGATGCTACATCGCCAGTCAGCTGTGTCAGAGCTGTTGACATGTCGTAAGCCTGTGCTTCTGAGAATCCGAACGACTTAGACATTGCTCCGAACGTACCGACATACCTTTTTGCCATGGTTTCTGACAGTCCGGCTGAGGTCATGGCATTCTTTGCGAATTCGTTCACCTTATCCGACATGGTGGTAAATGTAACATCGACCACGTTCTGCACTTCTGCGAGGTCAGAGCCAAGTTCCACGCACTCTTTTCCAAACTGTGCCAATTTACCGACAGCAAACGCCCCACCAATCAGCAGACCGATTTTTTTTACAGCACTTCCAAGGCCGTTAAATGACTGTTTTATAGCTGATACGCCGTTCTGCACACCAGATGTGTCCATTCTGGTATCAATAATGACTGAGCCATCAGCAGCCATGTGTCCACCTCCTAACTATTTGAGGTTCAACATCTCATTCAGCTTATCTTTATAAGCTTGCTCCTCGTCGCTGAGACGTGTTTTTATATCAACAATGTTTTTGTTTTCTTGATAGAATTTCTTTTCCCATTTATCAAGCTTTTCGCCCTTTGCTTTTTTTGAACGGATTCCAACGACCGTATTGAACAGGCATTCACCGGATTCCATGAAGTATCCGAAGAACGTCCACCAGTGCATATACGGAATGGCTCTGATTTCTTTCCCGGCAACTTTATTTACAGCCGGTACGATCATATCTCCGTCCTGTTCCCAGTCCATCAATCGAGGTTTGGGCTTGCCTGAGTCCTCTTCTGCTTGTCCGCAATCAATAAACTCACAGGCTTTCACGCAAGCCTCTTCCAGGCATTCTGGAGGGATATTCTGCCAGTCTTCATACAGAATTTTGAGTATAACTTGCTTTTTCCCATAATCATTTAATTCCGGGTCGTTCTGGGAAATGAGAATGTCGAGTATCGCTCGAAAATCTGTTCTGATAGAAAAATCCACCCCACTGATATTTAGTGAGGTGGGTAACTCATAGGCGGTCATTTTGTGTATTTCTCCGTATACTTATTAACAGTAGCCTGCATTTTTTTATTTCTTTTTTCAATTTCCGGTGCAATTGCTTCTGAAATCTTATCAAGTACAATATAGGCAAACACCTGACCATTTCCAAACACAGTTGTTGCGGTAATTGGTTCTTTGAACAAATCCTTAGATGCTTCGTATCCGAGCATATAATTGATTTTGTCCTCAATCTGCTTATTAATCTCCGCCATTTCTTTGCTAGAAGAAACATTTTTAACAGATTCCTGAGCCTGTTCAAAGAAAGTTTCCAATTCTTCCGCTCTTGCCGCAACGTTAATGTCGGTAGGATTCAGCTTAAATGAAGAAAATACTTCTCCCTGTTTGTTTGTGAATGTAAAAAGAAGAAATCCATCATCAATGTTTGTATTAATTGTTTTTGCCATTTTCTACACCCTCCTAAAAATTATTCGCTGTCAGCTGTGAATGAGCCGGAAGTAATGTCAAATTTACCTTTGACGCGCTCTCCAACGTAATTAACTGTGAACGGAATCTGATAGCCAGATGTGTCGCCGCCGTAGGAAGTCGGTACAACGTAGCAGTCCTGCTGGTATGCTTCATACTTGCCTGCTGTGGCTTCTGTCCAGAGATGGACTTCAACTGCTTTTGTCTTGAGGCTGTCGTCTTTGAGACGTCCATCTACGATCTTCTGCAATGCTGTGAACAGATCGGAAGTAGTGTCTGCATAGAACGGATCAGCGTCAGAAGAAACTTCATAGCCGTTATGCTTGAATGTGGATTCTCCAAGAATGTTTTTAGATGTTTCAGTATCTGGATTGAGTTCTACATTGTACTCTTCCAGGTCCTTTCCAAGACGCTCATATTTTGGTGTCAGCCCTCCGCAGAGGGAACCTGCATCAACATAATGAGCCATATATTTACGGTCAATTTTTCCTGTAACTGCCATAGAAATGTCCTTTCTGCCTATAACTTTTAAAAGGCTGTGTAGGTTAGCGACTATCTCTAATTGATAGCCAGTTGTTACGTTATATTACTTCATAAGTGTTTTCGTAGCGTACCGATAATGGTAATAACCAATCCTGTACACCGTTCTCCTGTGGCTCTAAACCATAGGAATTATCACGGGTGATACGTTTTATTACTCGCCCCTGTGAAAGCTCTGGAAACGCATTTAAACGTGTCTCAGAGCCATTTATAATAACTGGTTCCCGGCATATCCATTTACCGAGACTGTCCAGAAACTTCTGAACAGATAACTTCTGCCGTTCCTTATCGGATGCTGTGCGGTAAACCACATAAAACGGGTACTGGCATACCTGATGCATTACTCCACATACATCTTCCTTTTCTGAATAGATCAAAGCTCCGTTGTCTGCTGAGAAAGCGATTCCGGATTCTTTGCCGAGTTCCTCAAATTTGATTGTTTCATTTTCGTATAGCCCGGGATACTGGTTCAGAAGTGCCTTCATGGCGTCTGTCAAAATTTCATATCCTGTTGCATCTTTGCCAATTGGCTTATCTGCCATGTCGTCCACCTCCTGCTTGTGCTTTTACTTTGCGAATCCATGTGCTACCGTATTGCCGTTTAGCGGCATCAAACCAATGGGCTTGTGCCCGTGGGTGCGCTTGTTTGGTGTATTCCAGGTTCTCTTTTGCGTTTGTCTGACCGGAATACTGGCTAACAAGTACTTTTTTTGCTCCACGTCTTGCGTAGGGGCTTCCAGTTGCTTCATCAACCATTCCTTTTCCCTCATACAGAAAACGCCCATAAGGAGCCGCCGCCGCACATACTTTTCCACTGCCTTGTAAAGATGTACTTTTAACTCTTGTTCGGTTAATAAAATCTCCAGTAATCATCGGCATAAACGGAACCATACTGTCCATGACCATTCCATCAAGGAGATACTGAGCTTCTTGATACTGTCTGGAGAATCTATCCATATTCAGTTTGATTTTCATATCTCCATCGACTACAGAGAATCCTTTAAAATGATGAATTTTGCTCATATTACTTACCCAAAATTTCAAAATGCGGAATCAGTGTATACGGACCGCCTACACTGGTAATCTTAAACACGTTATCCTTATTCTCATTCATGTACTGATAGAATCCATTTCGGTAATCACTTTCAGTGACTGTTCCACCAGTCCACTCACCTTCCCAGAAAAACGATTCGTCTGAGAATGTGATAGTATCTTCCAGAGCGTTGTTAATCTGCTGTTTCCACTCTTTAGGTGGTACATACGGGAGAATCTTACCGTCTTTATCAGTAATGGTTATATTGCCGTTCTGGACAGTATAACGCACGTGTAACTGTGCGTTGTCTGTTGCGTCTGGCCCGTACTTCTTAATGATTGCCCCCTTATCCGTAATAAGGTCAACGCCGGATAAAACATGAGGATACCAGTACGCATCTCCTGTTGTCGGACTCTCATAATAATTGAAAATCGTCAAAGTTTTTTCGTACATGATACCCTCTCCTTAATTATTCTTTCTGCACTGTCTGCTTAATAACCTGATTTACACCAGTGGCCGACAATCCATTAAACATACCGACTGCAACCGCCGTGATATAATCCGTTGCCGGGAAATCCGGGATAATTCCCATTCCGACTGCTCCGAGAATCCCGCCAGTAACCGCCATGATCACCGGAATCCATTCATCAGAGATTCTTTTTGATGCCTTACAGCCCATTCCTACGATGTAGCAAATCATAACGATTGCTATACATGAGCCTAATGTTGTAATGTCCATTATTATCACCTCACATCAATTTAAGTTCATTGAATACTTTAAAAATTTTTGGTGACTGAATAGCAAACCAGTCAACCATTTCTTCGTTTGTAGCCCAGCTGTCAGCACTATTTGAATTAGAATCAAGTCCAGATTCCATCAGAAATGCGTGGATGATTTCGTGCCTAATAACCTGCTTCTGATAACTTTTAAGGTCTGCTTTTACTCCAATCTGTCCCTGCGATGTCTCCATGTCATCAACCACAATTTCCCGTGTTGATAAATCAGTATAGCCATCTGCATTTGTCAGACTCGGATATTGTTTCTTGTTCCCGAACTTCACGCTCCATTCAGAGCCTAAGATATCAACCTTGAAATCCTGCATATAAAATCGGTATCCCTTCATCCGTCCTTACTCCCATCAGAAGCGGTAAAGCTGTCTTTAAGAGTAAGTCATTCGTTTTCTGTACATCTCCGGCAGCGGCATACACTGCACTCCATTCCTTTGCACCTGATGCTTTTTGCTGTGGCGTGGCGTAAGAGATGGATTCACTGCCGGATGACACAGAAGTTACAACGCCTGTCGTGCTACCACCGGGCCCGATTGTGGTTGATGCTCCACTAGCGGCGGCATTGGCAGCATTCTTTTCAGCAAGCTCAATCTGATACATTAATTCAGCCAATGAACAGACCGCCTTTTTGATACGCTTCTGAGAGCGTTTATCTGTCGGCAGTCCGTCCACCAACCTGTCAAATGTCATTGTGTCCACAAAATCACTGACTCTTTCTGCCAGTCGTGGAAAGTCAGCTTCTGGCACGACCGAACCGAAATATGAAGTTGTATAAAATTCATAATCTGCATAAGCCATGCCAGTTACCTCCCACGATCATCATTTTGCTGTTACAGTCGCATGTCCGGCGCTCAGTGCTTTATAGGTACTGTCGCACTCAACCACTGTGATTACCTGTCCTGTTGTTGCGGTAATGTCAGATTTTCCATCCCACGCGCTCCAGTTCTTCACATTCTGTCCGTAGTCTACGGAAGTCTCAGATGATGCAACTTTGTACTTGTACACATTTCCTGCGCTTACTTTTGCCGGAGTAACAGTCACTTTTGTATCTCCGCTCTTACTTCCTGCTGTGGAGTTTACAGTCAGAGTTCCAAGTGTCTGAGTTGCGTTGATAGTTCCGACAGCAACAGCGTCAATATATTCTGCAAAGAGGGTAAGTCCCATGATTGCGAATGATTCAGACACTGCTGTGTGGTAATTGCCCTGTGTATGGAATCCGATCAGATTTGTTTCACCGGATACAGTATATACAAGACCCGCTCTTGCAAAATCAGATTCGTTCGGGTCAACATAGTACAGAACGATATTTTCAACAGGTGTAGCGATTACTGTTCCTCTTGGAATTTCACTGTCAGATAACAGGAAGATTGTATTGAATCCCAGGAAGTCTTTCATGTACTGGAAGCCGAACTGATTCTGAATAGAAATCTCAGCTGCTCCGATATACTCGTACACATCCAGAATGTTTACAAATCCAACAACACCGGTCACATTTCTGTGCATCTGCTTAAATTTGTTTTCTACACGACCCTTAGCCATTGCCAGAGCCATCTGGAAAGTGGTTTCCGTGAATGAGAGAGTACCTGTTTTCAGATAGTTGTAAAATCTTTCAGTAACATTGGTCTGAAGTTGGAAAAGGAATTCATCATCGGTCATCTGAACAGCGTTCTCGTAACCGTGATCCTTGATTGCTTCAATAGATACAGCCTTTGCGTATTTCTCGATAGTCATTTCTGCATAGGGCTTTTCTTTTACAACGAATTTGCTGTAAGGGATTTCCTCACCCTCACCAACATTTCCGTTCTGTAATGTACCCTCTGCATATTTTGATTTAAGAACCGCTCCGGGTGTCTTTTTGATTGGACGCATGATACCAAGGATTTCACGTAAGTGTTCCCAGTTTCTTTCGAATCTGGTTACAAAGTCAATCTCACGTGCTGTGACCTGAATATCATTACTCATAATAAGATTAGCTTTTACTGCCATATAAAAAATCCTTTCTACCCATAATTGTTAAGGTATTGGGTTAGTGGCTATACTCTGATGTATAGTCGGTGTAAAAAAATCACTGGAATAACTGGATATTCTGAGCAATTGCAGCCTGTCTCTCGGACGGGTCTTTGATTGCTTCGATATCTTTCTTTGTCATGCTTCCCGGTGTCTGCTGCTGTCCAACGTGAGTGGTGAATCTTGCCTGATTCTGCTGAGCCTGTTGCTGAGATTCATCCACAAAAGCGGATGCGTCAGACTGTTTCATCTGCTCAATCAAATCATTCAGCCCAAGTATCTTGCCATCTTTCAGCTTTAATCCGGCTTCTTTAATGTCTGTCATGACTGACCTTTTTGCAGCCTCACTGGAAAATTTAACATTATCAAGTGCTGTTTTAAGTGCGTCTGAAAAATCGCGGTCATAGATCTTTGCATTGAATTCCTTCTCTGCATCCTCAGCTTTCTTCTTCCATTCAGCAAGCTCTGTCTGAATGTTCGCCGGGTCGATACCGTCAAAGCCTTTTAAGGTTTCTTCTGCTGTCTCGGCACGTTCTTTCCAGTCATCACGTTCACCCTCGACTTTCGACAGAGTTTTCGCTACTTCTTTAGCATTCTTATAATGCTCAGAGAGTGCTTTCTTCACATCTGCCTGTTTATCTTCCGGGATTTCAATTCCATACGATTTTAATGTGTCAATAAGTTTCTGCATATATATCCTCCTGGTCGTGTTTATTGACCTGCCGCCGCAGGTAAATGGATTAAGCCAGTTAGACCACTGGCAGGGTAA
>ERZ791887.1299-NODE-1299-length-17614-cov-3.230480_pt1 | contig 17614 bp, 10 predicted proteins | sample MGYA00510157_ERZ791887 | MGnify/ENA primary metagenome ERZ791887 (study PRJEB30046, sample SAMN00792112) | human gut metagenome | study: EMG produced TPA metagenomics assembly of the A metagenome-wide association study of gut microbiota in type 2... | reverse complement strand
GATATTAGAGCCGGTAAGGAAGAGACTGTAGATGAACTTGTCACAGTGCTTCAGAAGCTTATGAAATAAGAAAATCAGCTTAGCATAATAATAATTTTGTTCAATGATAAAAACATATAAAAAACAGGCAGGTGATATTTAATTATGAAACAGTATATAGTTACGGGAATGAGCTGTGCAGCGTGCAGCAGTCGTGTTGAGAAAGCTGTGTCAAAAGTAGAAGGAGTAGAGAACTGCTCGGTAAGCCTTCTTACCAATTCAATGGGAGTTGAAGGTACGGCAAGTGATGAAGCGGTAATAAAAGCTGTTGAAGATGCGGGATACGGTGCATCTTTAAAAACATCACATACGGCGTCGGATAAAAGTGGAACATCACAGAAGAGCGGTTCTCAGGGAATGTATGCGGCACAGGAGGACATGTTAAAAGACAGGGCAACACCTGTATTAAAAAAGAGACTTATAGCATCTGTAGGATTTCTTATAGTGCTTATGTATATTTCAATGGGACATATGATGTGGGGCTGGCCGCTTCCGTCATTTCTTGAAGGCAACCATGTTGCAATGGGACTTATACAGATGCTTCTTACAATAATTATTATGGTTATTAACCAGAAGTTTTTTATAAGCGGATTTAAGGGACTTTTGCATAAAGCACCTAACATGGATACACTTGTTGCACTCGGTTCAGGTGCGGCGTTTGTATACAGCACATATGCATTGTTTGCTATGACAGATGCACAAGTACGCATGGATATGGACGGCGTAATGCACTACATGCATGAATTTTATTTTGAATCAGCGGCTATGATTCTCACACTTATAACAGTCGGAAAGATGCTTGAAGCCCACTCAAAAGGAAAGACGACAGATGCGATAAAAAGTCTTATGAAGCTTGCACCAAAAACAGCTAATATAATACGTGACGGCAGTGAGTTAAATGTTCCTGTTGAAAATGTAAAAAAAGGTGATATATTTATTGTAAGACCAGGGGAAAATATACCTGTAGACGGTATTGTTGTCGAGGGAAGCAGTGCGGTAAACGAAGCAGCACTTACAGGTGAAAGCATACCTGTTGACAAGTCGGCGGGGGATAATGTTTCTGCGGCAACACTCAACCAGTCAGGATTTTTAAAGTGCGAAGCGTTAAGAGTCGGTGAAGATACAACACTTTCACAGATAATACAGATGGTAAGTGATGCAGCGGCAACAAAAGCTCCAATTGCGAAGATAGCCGACAGGGTATCAGGCGTATTTGTTCCTGCTGTAATAACGATAGCCTTGATAACAATAGCGGTATGGCTTATTGCAGGTCAGTCTGTCGGATTTGCACTTGCAAGAGGAATATCAGTTCTTGTAATAAGCTGTCCGTGTGCTCTTGGGCTTGCAACACCTGTTGCAATTATGGTCGGTAACGGAATGGGTGCAAAAAACGGCATGATGTTTAAGACTGCGTCATCTCTTGAGGAAACAGGAAAGATTGATATAGTCGCACTTGATAAGACAGGAACTATAACGAGCGGTGAGCCTAAGGTTACAGATATAATATGTGCCGATGGCTTTGGAAAAAATGATTTGCTTGAAAATGCCTACTCTATTGAAATGCTCTCAGAGCATCCGCTTGCAAAAGCAGTTACAGGATATGTAAAAGACAATAAGAGAGATATTTTTAACAAAAAATACAATATTACGGAATTTCAGGCACTTGCAGGTAACGGATTATCAGGCATAAACGGTGAAGATAAGATTACAGGCGGAAGTCTCAAATTTATGAGCAACACAGTAAATGTGCCTAAGGAAATGGATAAAAAAGCACAGGAACTTGCAGAGCAGGGAAAAACACCGCTTTTGTTTGCTAAGAATGATAAACTTCTCGGAATTATAGCTGTTGCCGATGTTATAAAAGAAGAAAGCGGTCAGGCTGTAAAAGAACTTCACGACATGGGCGTAAGAGTTGTGATGCTTACGGGAGATAATGAAAGAACCGCCAAAGCAATAGGAAGACAGGCTGGTGTCGATGAAATTATAGCGGGAGTTCTTCCTGATGGAAAAGAAGCTGTTATAAGAAAACTTAAAGAAAGCGGCAAGGTTGCAATGGTTGGTGACGGAATCAACGATGCACCCGCTCTTACAAGAGCGGACATAGGTATTGCAATCGGTGCGGGAACTGACATAGCCATAGATGCGGCTGATATAGTTCTTATGAAGAGCCGTCTCACAGACGTTTCTGCGGCAATAAGATTAAGCCGTGCAACATTAAGAAATATCCACGAAAATTTATTCTGGGCATTCTTTTACAATATAATCGGAATACCGCTTGCGGCCGGTGTATGGATTCTATTATTCGGATGGACATTAAATCCGATGTTTGGTGCTGCAGCAATGAGTCTTTCAAGCTTCTGCGTTGTAACAAATGCGTTGAGACTGAATCTTTTCAAGGTATATGATGCTTCACATGACAGAAAACGTGTAAAAAAGCATGATAATAATAAAAACAGTAAAGGAGAAAAAAATATGGAAAAGACACTTAATATCGAAGGAATGATGTGCGGACACTGCGAGGCAAGAGTAAAGAAAGCTCTTGAAGCACTTGCACAGGTAGATGAGGCTGTAGTAAGCCATGAGAGTGGTACGGCAGTAGTAAAGCTTAATGTTGATGTTGACAATGCTGTTCTTAAAGAAGCTGTTGAGGCACAGGACTACAAAGTTACAGGAATCAACTAAATCATAAATAATTATAAAATTGCAAAAATATCAGAAGTCACAAAAAATATTGGAAGGCAGGTAAAGACAGATGAACGAAATCATAGAAAACATGAAGACAAGAAGAAGTATAAGAAAATTTAAGTCAGATGCACTTCCTCAAGATGTGCTTGACAGAATTCTTGAAGCCGGAACATATGCCCCGACAGGAATGGCAGCACAGTCCCCTGTTATAATTGCGGTTACAAACAAAGAGCTCAGGGATAAGTTATCTGCTATGAATGCAAAGATTATGGGAAAACCTGAAGATTTTGACCCGTTTTACAATGCACCAGTTGTTCTTGTTGTGCTTGCGGATAAAAGCAGGCCGACACACGTTTATGACGGAAGCCTTGTGATGGGAAATCTTATGCTTGCGGCACATTCAGAGGGAATCGGAAGCTGCTGGATTCATCGTGCAAAGGAAACATTTGAAAGCGAAGAGGGAAAGAATATCCTTAAAGAGCTTGGAATTACAGGTGATTATGAGGGCATAGGAAACTGTGTACTCGGTTATGCGGATGGTGATGAACCTAAGGCTCACCCGATTAAGGACAATTATGTATACTATGTAAAGTAAATATTGATAGAAATATCAAAAAAGTAAATATTGAATCTTTCCCAAAATGTAGTAATATAAGATTGAATTTTATGGAAAGGGGCTGCCGCTATAATGATTAATTTTGAACGATTAATTTACATGCGGCAGCCCTTTTTAAGAAAGGTATTAACAGGTATATTAATGAGAGAATTAAGTCAGAGAACATCACAATTTACGGATTCAGTAATAAGAAGAATGACAAGAGTTGCCAATAAGTACGGTGCGGTTAATTTATCACAGGGATTTCCTGATTTTGACCCGCCAGTAGCCATTACAGACAGGCTGGCAGAGGTTGCAGGCGAAGGTCCTCACCAGTATGCACTCACATGGGGAGCAAAGAATTTCAGGGATGCACTTGCGGCAAAACAGGAGCATTTTTCGGGAATGAAAATAGATGCAGAAAGTGAAATAGTAGTTACATGTGGAAGCACAGAAGCTATGATGGCAGCAATGATGTCGGTTGTAAATCCGGGAGATAAAGTTATCATTTTTTCGCCTTTTTATGAAAATTATGGTGCTGATACAATACTTTCGGGAGCAGAGCCGATTTACGTTCCTTTAGTACCGCCTGAATTTAAGTTTGATGCTAATGTACTTGAAGATGCATTTAAAACAGGAGCAAAAGCACTTATTTTGTGTAACCCTTCAAATCCCTGCGGCAAAGTATTTACAGAGGAAGAACTTAAAATTATATCAGAACTTGCAATAAAATATGATACATATGTTATAACAGATGAAGTATATGAGCATATTGTTTATGAACCGAATAAACATACATATATTTCAACGCTTCCGGGAATGAGAGAGAGAACAATTATATGTAATTCGCTTTCAAAAACCTATTCAATTACGGGCTGGAGGCTTGGATATGTTATTGCAAATCCACAGATTGCAGACAGAGTAAAGAAAGTGCATGATTTCCTTACAGTAGGAGCTGCAGCACCGCTTATGGAGGCGGCAGTTACTGGTTTGAAATTCGGTGATGACTATTATAAAGAACTTCAGAACCATTATACACATATGAAAAATCTGTTCTGTGACGGTTTAAAAAATCTCGGACTTACATTTAGTGAGCCGCAGGGAGCTTATTACGTACTTATGGATGTTTCAGAATTTGGTGTAAAGGATGATGTGAAATTCTGTGAGTGGATGACACAGCATGTCGGAGTTGCGGCAGTTCCGGGTTCTAGCTTTTTCAGGGAAGATATCCATTCACTTGTAAGATTTCATTTTGCAAAGAAAGACAATACGTTAAATGCGGCTCTTGATAATCTTTCATCATTAAGAAAAAAATGTGCTGATGCACAAAATGTCATTTGGAGATAATAATTTTTATATTTTTTTAAGAAAAACTCATATTAATTTTCTTTATATTCGTAACCCATAGTGGTAATATCTAGAAATGCAATTGGAAAAGGAGAGAGACTATGGGCAGAATATTTAAAAATCTTGTACCATACTGGAAGTCTGTAATTATGATACTGGTACTTCTTGTACTGCAGGCGTTTTGTGATTTGTCACTTCCACAGTACACATCGGATATTATTGATGTAGGAATCCAGAATAAAGGTGTCGGACATGTTATGCCTGAGGCTGTAACAGAGGATGAATATAATCTGGCACAGCTTTTTATGACAGACAGTGAAAAGACAATCTGGCAGGAAAGTTATGACAATGATAATGGTATTTACAGATGCAATGTAAAGAGCGAAAAGAAACTGTCATCTTATGATGATGAACTTGTTTTACCGCTTATAATTAATAATCAGATGACAGATGAAGAAAAACAGAAGTTTCTTGCTATGTCACAGGCAGGAATGTTAAGCGATGAAATGGTTTCACAAATCAGGGAAAAATCTGAAGAAACAGTTGATACGATGGGCTCTACACTTGTAAAGTCAATGGGAATCGCATATGCAGTAAAGCAGGATACTAATGCTGGAATTGATATGGATGCATTACAGACAAAGTATCTGTGGATTTCAGGAGCCAAGATGATAGCGATGGCACTTCTTGTTGCACTTACTACAGTTCTTGTTGGACTTGTAGCTTCAAGAGTAGCAGCCGGAATCGGACGTGATTTGCGTGGCAGTGTATACAAGAATGTAATGAATTTTTCAAATGCAGAGATGGATAAATTCTCGACAGCATCTCTTATAACACGAACAACTAATGATATACAGCAGGTACAGCTTGTGACTGTTCTTATGCTTCGTATGGTTTTATATGCACCTATACTCGGTGTAGGCGGTATTTTTAAGGTGATGCAGACAGGTGCAGGCATGGAATGGATTATAGCACTTGCGGTGCTTATAATAATCGGAATTGTAATGGTACTTATGGTAGTTGCAATGCCTAAATTCAAACTTATGCAGAAGCTTGTTGATAATGTCAATCTCGTATCAAGAGAAATTCTTACAGGTCTTTCCGTAATACGAGCATTCGGACGTGAAAAGAAAGAAGAGGAGCGTTTTGATGATGCCAATAAGGCACTCACTAAGACAATGCTTTTTACAAACCGTGTAATGACATTTATGATGCCTCTTATGACATTTATCATGTACGGAATTAATGTACTTATCATATGGGTAGCTGCACACAAGATTGACAGCGGAAGCATGCAGGTGGGTGCCATGACAGCATTTATCACATATGCAATGCAGATTGTAATGTCTTTCCTGATGCTTACAATGATGTCAATTATGCTTCCGAGAGCAGCAGTTTCAGCTAACAGAATAGATGAAGTTTTAAATGAAAAATCATCTATAAGAGACCCTGAAAATCCTGAAAGACTTGAAGAACACAAAGGTGTTGTAAGCTTTAACCATGTGTCATTCAGATATCCTAACGCTGATGCAGATGTTCTTTCAGATATTGATTTTGTAGCAAAACCGGGAGAGACAACAGCTATTGTTGGAAGTACAGGATGTGGTAAGTCAACACTTATCAATCTTATACCGCGTCTGTATGATGCAACACAGGGAAGTGTTCTGGTTGATGGACATGATGTTAAGAATATAACAATGGAAGATTTAAGAAGCGAAATCGGTTATGTGCCTCAGAAGGGTGTACTTTTCTCAGGTACTATAGCATCAAATTTAAGATATGGTAAAGATGATGCAACTGATGCACAGATTGAGGAGGCAGCTTCAATAGCTCAGGCAACAGAATTTATAGACAGCAAGAGTGCAAAATATGACAGTCCTATTGCACAGGGCGGTACTAACGTGTCAGGTGGTCAGAAGCAGAGACTCTCTATTGCGAGAGCCATTGCAAAGGATCCTAAGATATATATCTTTGATGACAGTTTTTCTGCACTTGATTTAAAGACAGATGCAGCATTAAGAAAAGCCTTATCATCAAAAGTTAAGGACAGCACTGTTATTATAGTTGCACAGCGAATCAGCACAATACTTCATGCTGACCAGATTCTTGTAATGGATGAAGGCAGAATTGTAGGTAAAGGTACACATGGAGAACTTATGAATTCATGTGATGTATATCAGCAGATAGCACGTTCACAGATGTCAGCAAAAGAGCTTGGAGAGGAGGCATAATCATGGAAGATAATAAAGATTTCAAGACGCCTCCGAGACGAGGCAGAATGGGTGGACCTAGAGGCATGGGAATGGCACCTGAAAAGGCAAAAGACTTTAAGGGTTCAATTTCAAAACTTATGTCATATATTGGAAGATATAAGATAGGAATATTTGCGGTAATGTTATTTGCTGCAGTTGCAACAGTATTTAATGTAATAGGCCCTAAGATTCTCGGTAAGGCCACAACAGCACTTTCTGAGGGACTTATGCGTAAAATAGCAGGTACGGGCGGAATGGATTTTAACTATATTGGAAAAATTCTTATAATTGTGCTTTGTCTTTATCTTGTAAGTGTCATTTTCAGTTTTTGTCAGGGCTGGATTATGACGGGAATCACACAGAAAGTATGCTATAGACTTCGTAAGGAAATATCTGAGAAAATCAATCGTATGCCTATGAAGTATTTCGAGAGCAGAACATACGGTGAGGTTCTTTCGAGAATAACAAACGATGTAGATACGCTCGGACAGGGACTTAACCAGAGTATAACAACCATAATTACATCGGTTGCCACACTTGTAGGTGTATTCATAATGATGATGAGTATTTCACCTCTTATGACAATTATTGCTGTAATTATACTTCCTGTATCTGCAGGACTTATATCATTCGTTGTCAAACGTTCACAGAAGTATTTCAAGACACAGCAGGAGTATCTTGGACATATTAATGGTCAGGTAGAAGAAACATACGGCGGACATCTTGTTGTTAAGTCATTTAACAAAGAAAAAGACATGGTAAAGCAGTTTGATGAGACTAACAACGTGTTGTACAAATCAGCCTGGAAATCACAGTTCTTCTCAGGAATGATGCAGCCCATCATGGCATTTGTCGGCAACCTTGGATATGCAGGTGTAGCATTGAGTGGTGGATTTCTTGCCATAAAGGGAACTATAACAATCGGTGATATTCAGGCATTTATCCAGTATGTTAAGAATTTTTCGCAGCCTATAACACAGATTGCACAGGTTATCAATCAGGTACAGTCAATGGCAGCCGCTTCTGAGAGAGTATTTGAATTCTTAGGAGAAGAAGAGGAAGACCAGTTTGCAGCTAATCCTGTAAAGTTAGATACAATAAGGGGCGAAGTAGAGTTCAGACATGTGCATTTCGGATACAGGGAGGATCAGACAATTATCAATGACTTTTCTGCAAAGGTAAAACCGGGACAAAAGATTGCGATTGTAGGCCCTACGGGAGCCGGAAAGACAACTATAGTTAAGCTTCTTATGAGATTCTATGACGTTGGCTCAGGTGAAATTCTTGTGGACGGTCATAATGTAAAAGATTTCAATAGAAGAGATTTAAGAGAAGCATTCGGAATGGTACTTCAGGATACATGGCTTTATAAAGATACTATTATGGAAAATATACGTTATGGACGTCTTGATGCAACAGATGAGGAAGTTATTGAAGCAGCGAAAGCCGCTCATGCAAATCATTTCATAGAAACACTTCCGGGTGGTTATAACATGGAGCTTAACGAGGATGCAAGCAATGTATCACAGGGACAGAAACAGCTTCTTACAATTGCAAGAGCAATTCTTGCTGACAATCCGATACTTATTCTTGATGAAGCTACATCTTCAGTAGATACAAGAACTGAACAGCAGATACAGAAAGCTATGGACAACCTTATGAAAGGCAGAACAAGTTTTGTTATTGCACACAGACTTTCAACGATAAAAGATGCGGATTTGATTCTTGTTATGAAAGACGGCGATATTGTCGAGCATGGAAATCACGAAGAATTGCTGAAGAAAGGTGGATTTTACGCTGACCTTTACAATTCACAGTTTGAAGAGGCTTGTTAATTACGAGATTCGTCAGGTTATAGTGTAAACACAGATATTATATATAGACACCGTCAAGGTCAATAGTCAGTTAAACTGTTGATTGTGGCGGTGTTTTGTAATATAATAAAATAATTAGAAATATTTGGAAATTATGTAATAAAATCTGCTATAGGGGATTAATATAGCTAAAGGGGTATTGTTATATTTATGGGAGAAGCAAAATACAAAATGTTTTACGCTGCCGGGAATTACTGGATTATGTCATGTGATTCATCAGATGAACAGTATATGACACCAATAATTATTAATGAAACCGGGGCGGTGATATGGAAATATCTGAGTGAATGTAATTCATTAAATGAGACTGCACAGATGTTATCAGACTTTTATGGGATAACAATAGAAGAGGCGAAAGCAGATGTTTCTTTATTTACGAATAGTTTAAGAAAATATGGAATTAAATATATTTAACAGGCTGGTATGGAATTATGAGAGTATTAATAGTTGGAGCATTTGGAACTGTTACATCAGCGATAATCCGTAAGTTTGGTAAAGAAGGTGCAAGAATATATGCACTGACGGGTGGGAAAAATTCTGAGAACAGGTACAAAAAAGTATATGAACAGTATGATTTTTCGTATGATAATAATTGTATAAAAGAAGTGTTTGAGAGTGTAAATCCTGATGTAACAATATTTACAGGAGCATTTGACTCTAATTTTGAATGGAGCAGTGGCTATAGTGAGATGGTGAAGTTCGGTGCCGGATTGTATAACTGCCTGAATGCTTTTTCATTTTTGAATCATGGCCGCTTTATATTTTTATCATCAAATGAGGTTAATAGCTTTGATGAAAGTACATATAAAGAGATATTACATTCACAAAGACCGCTTGAATCTGGAGCAATACGTACTTATGCCAGAGTGTATAAGGCAAGTGCATTGAAGAATGGTGAAGATATATGCAGTAATTACCGTAAGACAACAGGCTCGGATGTAATAGCATTGAGAATAGAAGAACTTTCATTTGAAACGAAAAAGCCTGAAGAAGCTGTAGATACATGTACACGTATGTGCAGTGAACTATTGAGAGAAAACAGTATAACGAAAGAATCAGAAAAATATTCGCCTATTTATATTACAGATGTGGTCGAAGCCTTGTATAAGCTTGTTAATAAGGATTTGTTGAAGTATGGTTTATACAGAATTCATTCAGACAGTTCGATTACACAGAATGAACTTGCTGAACTTATTAATACTTCATTTGATACACAGGTTTTGATAAAAGAAAATATATCTGATATAAGTATTAATGATGATATACATGACATATCAGAAGAAATTGAAGTAAAAATATTTAAAGATGCAAAATCATGTGCACAGCAGATTATAAAAAATATAAAGAATAATAGATCTGTATTTGCATCGGGAAGTACAGTTACTGAAAAATTTTCAAAAAGAATAGCACAATATTTTAAAGGAATGCTGGTTGCACTGATTCCTTTTATTGAAAATATGGTAATTTTCATTCCTTTCTTTATGATTAACAACAGAACGACCGGAAGCACATATTTTGCAAGACTTGACTGTTATCTTATATATGTTCTTATATTTGCCATGGTTTATGGTCAGCAGCAGGCATTATTTTCATCTATACTGGCGGTATGCGGCTACTTTTTCAGACAGATGTATTCAAGAACCGGATTTGAAATCATGCTTGATTATAATACGTATGTATGGATTGCACAGCTTGTTATATTGGGACTTAGTGTAGGATATCTGCGTGACCAGCTCAATTCGCTTAAAGCTGATAAAGAAGATGAAGTTGGATATCTTGACAGTCGTCTTAAAGACATTGAGGATATTAACATAATCAATGCAAAGTTAAAAGATGAACTTGAGACACAGGTTATTAACCAGAGTGATAGTCTTGGAAAGATATTTGAAATAACATCAACACTTGATAAAGATGAGCCGGAGGAAGTATTTTTCCATGCTGCAGAAGTTGTTTCAAAACTTATGGATTGTAAAGAAGTTGCAATATATAACGTATCCAACAGAAGTTTTGCAAGACTTATGGCATTCACATCACATAATGCCAAGAAACTGGGTAATTCAATTGAATATACAAAATATACTGAAATGTATGAAACATTAAAGCAGGGAGACGTGTATATTAACAGAAAACTTGAAAAAGATTATCCGCTTATGGCAGCAGCAATTATGGCAGAGGAAAGCATAAGTTCTATTATAATGCTGTGGGACATTTCGTGGGAGCAGATGAATCTTGCACAGTCAAACAGGCTGCGTGTTGTAAGTTACATGATTCAGAATGCAGTTCTTAAAGCTAACAGATATATAGAAATGATTGAAAATGAAAGATATGTTGAGGGAACAAAACTTCTTGAAACGCAGGCATTTAAGGCACTTCTGGATGCTTTTATCAATGCAAGAAAAAGAGGGCTTGCAGATTGTTCAATTATAAAAATTAATCCGGGCACAAAGGATGTTAAAGAAGCAAGTATCGATTTGCAGAAAAATTTCCGTAATTCGGATTATCTTGGAAGTCTTGATGATGGTTATCTTTATGTGCTTCTTGCAAATACAAATAATGCTGATGCAGGTTTTGTTACAGGAAGAATAAAGGATGCAGGATATTCGTATGAGATGATAGATGGTGATGTTGACGGAGGAGCATATGGAGATTGATAAGATTTTGTCTGTGACACTTATAATACTGGCAATTCCGGTTACAATCTCAGTGGTTGTTCTTCTGGCAAGGCTTTTAAAAGTTATATTTTTTCATGGAGAAGTTAATCTTGAAGATGTAATTTTCAGTAAAGAAAGAATTCGTCAGGTAGATAAGAGCAATATGGAACAGGAGCGGAATATTGTTTCAATTCAGGAAGCTGTGGCAATAAGTAATTATAAGAGCCAGCGTGAACTTATGATGAATATTTTAAGAAAAGATACAAGTCAGTCGCTCGGTTCAATTTCTTATGCACTTAACAGCGAAGACACAGAAACATCACATTATGCGGCGACAGCTTTAAGAGATGAACTTGGTGATTTCAGAAGTAATGTCCTCAAACTTTACAAGAATGTAAAAAAAGGTGAGAAAGCTGAGCCATCGCAGCTCTGCGAGTTCATTGAAAAAACATATGGAATGATTTGTCAGGATGTGTTTCTGCCTACAGAAAAAAGGCAGTATACCGGTATGATAGATGAGATTATGAAAATTATGCTCGCAGATTATAAGGATGATATAAAGCCACAATATTATGAGTGGATTGTGCGATGCATGATTGAAAATGATAATAAAGGGAGTGCAAAAGAGTGGTGTGAACTGGCAGATAAAAATCTTCAAGGACTTCTTACGCCATACAAGTGTTATCTTAGATATTATTATTATTGCGATGATGGCACAGATTTTATAAAAACAATAGATGAGCTGAAAAATACCGATATACCTATAGATAATGATACACTTGAAATATTCAGAATGTTTGGATGATATGCAATTAGATTAATACCGGAATGGAGAAACTGATATGTCTGTGACAAACGTAGTACAGTCAATATGGATACTGATTTTATATTCTTTAATGACAGTATTCATGCCGGCTGTTGTTATGCACAAAAGAATAGCAAAGAGGCGTTTATGTGAAAAATTTCTGATATGCGTTGTTGCCGGTAATTTTTATATTATAAATGTTGTTTTTATTCTGCAATTTCTTCATATTTCAAATCGTTTTACACTTTTTTGTGCAACATTTGTGGCGGCATTTGTCTATATGATTTTGAGAAACCGAACAAAATCAAGACAAATTCTTATAAAAATTGTTGATATAATGAGCAGATTAGCGAGAAATACAATGGGAAGACGTACGTTTTTTTCAAAGTGCGGCAATCATGTAAAATCAGCATTAAAAAAACTTATTATAAAGATAAAAAATTATTTAAAATGCTACGGATGGGAGACATTCCTTACTTTATGCCTTTGTGCGGTTGTATGTGTGATATATGGTTCAAATGGCATTATAAATTATGGATATACGGCTTCCGATACGCCGGTTCACAATTATTGGATAAATGCAATGTCTGATAATAACGTGTTTGTTGCCGGTGTTTATCCGCATGGCTTTCATTGTATTATATATTACATGCATGCTGTATTCGGAATAGATACATATGTATTATTAAGATTATTTACAGTGACAAGTGCATTATATATTCATCTTGCATTATTTGCTTTCTGCCAGGGAGTGTGCAGAGGAGCATATTCAGCATATGCGGCAGTATTCATATTTGCAGCGGTCAATCTGTTAAATAAAGACTGTATTATCAGATATACAAACAATCTTCCGCAGGAATACGGAATGATATTTATACTTCCTACAGTATATTTTATATTTGAATTTTTTAAGCATCAGAAAATGTGTCCAAAAAAATTAAAGATAAAAGAAAATGCACTTATAGTTGAGGGTGAACTTGCAGCAGAAGACATTATATATGCGGCAGTAAGTTTTTCACTCACAATTGCTGTACATTTTTATGGAACAATGATTGCCGGAATATTCTGTATAGGAATAGTATTTGGATTTCTTATAAGGATTGTCCAGCCAAGATTTATGGCAAGAATTATCGCAGCATTTACGCTTGGAGTAATACTTGGAGTTCTTCCGCTTGCGACGGCTGTTATAATGGGAAAACCGATGCAGGGTTCAATCGGATGGGGACTCAGTGTAATTTCCGGTAATAAGACGGCGACAGGTATCAATATAGATACATCAGGGCAGAATTCTTCAGGTACATCATCAGGCGGACAGTCATCAGATGCTGCATTTGGACAGCAGGGGGAGGTACAGGGTGATGATGCATATAATGATGAGGATGGACAGAATGGCACACAGTCTGTTAAAAAACAGTCTTTTGCCGACAAATTAAAGCAAAAGACCGGCGTGGTATATTATAAATTTGCAGACCTTTTTGGCAGGGCGTACAGAAATCTTAAAAATGATATAGAAGCTGCAGTGTTTCCGCATGGAGGAGACTTTTATCTCGGATTTGTATTTATAAGCTGTGCAGTTCTTATAATACTTGGCATAATCTTTGGAATAAGCAGGGATTATGATTATGGCGGAAGAATAATTACAGTCGCATTTTCAATCATATTTATACATATGATGTTTATTGCAGGCGTTTTTGGGCTGCCAAAGCTTATGGACCAGAACAGAACAAGAATATATATGACATATTCGCTGGCTGTTCTTGTTGCACTTGACTTTGATATCGTGCCATATATAATTTCAAGATTTATAAATTTGAAAACATTGTATAATACAATATCTCTTGCTATATGCGTTGTGGCTGCAATAAGAGCGGTTGATGTGTATGGATTTCGTGAACCTATTGTATATTCCCAAATCGGCATGCTTGAGTCAAATGGTGCTGTAGAGTGTCTTAGTAATATTATAAAAGAAAATAAAGACAGAACATGGACGATACTTTCAGCTAATGATGAACTGAGAATGATGGATAAACATGGTTATCATTATGAGATTCTGGATTTGTTAAAAGATATGAAAAAAAATCCTGATAAACGTATTACGATTCCAACAAAATATTTATATATATATGTTGAAAAAACACCTTTAAACTATTCTGTGGCATATGATAAGAGTGGACAGAAGGTTTCAAGGGAAGGGGCGGCAACACCACTCCCACAATATGGTGGAATTGTTTCTTATACGGGAAGATACCGCTGGGTTGTAATGTCCAAGATGTATTACTGGGCACAGGAACTTCAGAAATTGTTCCCTGAGGATGTGAGCGTATATTATGAGGATGATGATTTTATCTGTTACAAATTAGTACAGAACACATCAAATCTTTATAACCTTAACATTGATTATGAGTATAGAAATTAGGTGGAGAGGATAAGACATGAAAAACAGGATGTTGTCCAAAAGAGTATATTTTACAGTCAGTGCATTGATGATGCTGGTTCTTTTTATGTTCCAGTTTTCAGGTATTATAAGAAAAAAGTACAATAATTTTGATGAAAATAAATATGCTGTTTCAGAAAAAAATGATTTGAACAAAAATAATGTGTTTACAGTTTTGACAGATGAAGATAAGGTTGTTAAAAGCATCAGCGGATATATTGTATACATTGGAGATATTAATACAAAGACAGGAAATACTGTATATGAGTGGTGTAGTTATACTAAGCGGAATCTCCTTGTATACAAAACAGTCTCACAATATCACAGATATAATGAGAAATATCCCGATGCCATTCTTATAGATTCAGATTATGTAAACATTGACAGGGACATAGATACATTTTCGCTTCTGACTGATTATGGAATTAATCTTGTATTCTGTACACTTCCATCTTATTCTGAAATCAGTGAAAACCAGCGTTTTGAGCAGTTGTGTGGAATAAGTCCACACAGTGAATCTGTCAATGCTTCCGGATTAAAGCTTTACAGTGGCTTTTTATTTGGAGGTGAGGCATGGTATACAAAAGAGAATGATCCTGACGGAAAGTTCCAGAATATGAATCTTACAATTCCATGGTATAACACAAGCAATGCGACAAAGACATACATGTCTGCTGTGGTTGAATCAGAGAATGGAAGTAAGATTGATAATGAAGACCAGCCTGCGGTTATCTGGCGAAAGAGCCATGATCATGCATATGTATTCTGTATTAACGGAGACTATATAAAAGATATATCGGGGATAGGAATCCTTACTGCAATAATGTCAGAATCAAAGGATTTAGATATATATCCGGTAGTTGATTCACAGTCGGTAATAGTAAATAATTTTCCGATGTTTTCATTTGAAAATGATGATGCCGTAGAGAAATATTATCTCAGAAATACAAGTTCGCTTCTTGAAAATGTAATATGGCCTGATATATCTAATCTGGCAGAGTCAACAGGTGCGAGGTTTACATTTATGGCGGCACCACAGATTAATTATTCGGACAACAATCTTGTTTCTGTACGTGAAATGGACTATTTTTTCAGGCTTTTCTCGGAGATAAGTTCGGAGGCGGGACTTACAACTACAAGAGATGATGCAACATCCATTGATGAAAAACTGACAGCAGATGCCGGCATTTTTTCAAATTATTTATCAAATTATAAATTTACATCAATAATTGCAAGGAAAGATGAGCTTGAAAATGTATCATCATCGAAAAACAGCCTTATAGATGATGTAAATACGATAATTACCGATTCACAGGATTATAGCGGTACAAAATTATTTTCGTATGTAAATAATAACATGCTTAATGTTGAGTGTCCTGTGACAAGTGATAGGTATACATATTCAGATGATTTCAGACAGAGATGTTTTCAGACGGCACTTGCGTATAACAATATAGAATTTAACATGACAGGTGTATGTAATCCGGATGATGAAAAAGAGTTGTGGAATGAAGAGATAAAGTCAAAGTCCACGGCACTTACTTCATATATGAAAAATTCAAAGATGTTTACTAAATGCAGTATTTCACAGGCAGATAAACGTATACGTGAATTTATGGCGGCAGATTATTCATATAAACAAAACAGCTCATATGTAAGTCTTGATATAACAGGTGCTCAGGAAACGGCGCGTTTTATTGTAAGGCTGCGTACAGGGGAAGTTGAAAATGTATCGGGAGCTGTGTGTACGAAAGTTGAAAAGGGTGTATATCTTATTACAGCACAGTCTAAGCATGTTGAAATGACAATTAAGACAGAATAGTGTGCAAAGCAGGAGGGTAAGGATGAGAATATGTATTGTTGCTGAAGGCTGCTATCCTTATGTGGTAGGTGGTGTTTCAAGCTGGATAAACAATTTAATAAGGTCATTTCCACAGCATGAATTTATAATGCTTGCAGTTATTTCTGACAGGAGTGTTAGTGGCAAATTCAAATATAATCTTCCGGATAATCTGATAGAGGTACATGAGGTATACTTAAATGATACCGAATGGGTAAACAAGACAAGAAAAAATTATAAAAATGCCAGATTATCAGCAAAAAATAAAGAGGCACTAAATTCACTCCTTATCGGTACTGACACAGACTGGGAGACGCTTACGGGACTTTTACAGAATCCAAAGCTTTCGCTTGATGCACTTCTTATGGGACCTGACTTTCTCGATGCTGTTGTAAAAAGTTATGAGTTAAAACATGGCGAAATCATATTTTCGGATTTTTTATGGACTATGCGTTCAATGTATCTCCCGCTTTTTCTTGCAATGCATTCAGATATTCCTAAGGCAGATATTTTTCATTGTGTTGCTACAGGATACTCAGGTGTTCTTGGCTCAATGGCAAAAATACTTTACCCCGGAAGCAGACTTATTGTTTCAGAACATGGAATATATACAAGAGAGCGTGAGGAAGAAGTTATCAAGGCATCATGGATAGCTGGAATATACAAGGATTTATGGATAGACCAGTTTAAGAAAATGTCTCTCTTTGCATATGATAAGGCTGACCGGGTTACATCGCTTTATGGTACAGCGAGAAGACTTCAGATAGAACTTGGCTGCCCTGAGGAAAAGATTATGATTACTCCAAACGGAATAGACCAGGAAAGGTTTAAAGATATTCCGATGAAAGAACCGGATGATGAATATATCAATGTCGGTGCAGTGCTTCGAGTTACGCCGATTAAAGATGTAAAGACTATGATAATGGCATTTGGTTATGCAAAAAATAACAATCCAAAGCTGAAATTGTGGATTATGGGTCCTACAGATGAGGATGAAGATTATGCAAAAGAATGTTTTGACCTTGTTGAAGATATGCAGATAAAAGATGTAATATTTACAGGAAGAATCAATACATCGGAATATATAGGAAA
>ERZ791887.1295-NODE-1295-length-17677-cov-5.528998_pt1 | contig 17677 bp, 13 predicted proteins | sample MGYA00510157_ERZ791887 | MGnify/ENA primary metagenome ERZ791887 (study PRJEB30046, sample SAMN00792112) | human gut metagenome | study: EMG produced TPA metagenomics assembly of the A metagenome-wide association study of gut microbiota in type 2... | reverse complement strand
CCGTGCAGGGTTTGTCTCTGCCAAAAAAGCCGGAACGGTTCTGTGGTCGGCGGAAGACGGAAAAATTTCCGCTATTGTCAAAGAAAAAATTTAAATATGTGAAAAACAGGCCTTGCACTCTGAAGTGCAAAGCCTGTTTTTTTGTGGATGAAAATAACCCCGGTATTTTCCGGGGTTTGTAATATTATCTGCCGCCGCGGCTCCGGGAGGAAGGCCTTTTTTGAGCGGTCGTTTTCGGACGAGGTGTCGGCCGGGCCCGCTTAACATAAGTCTTTTGAGCCAGTTCTCGGTCAATTGCGACTTTCAGAGAATCTGTCGGACAATGATAGCGCGATTCTTCGCTGAAACGTTCCATAATTGTTTCCGGGTCTCCGCGGCAGCCGTACAAACTGCCAAGCGTGGCATTTTTCAAATTAACGATATTCTCGTCGATATTGGTTTGCTCATCAACCGTAATCTGCACTTCCCCGTGCAGAAAAGTCAGTTCATTCTTGCGCCGTTCCTGCAGCACTTTGTTGACGGAACCTTTTACATGGCAGTAATTCATAAACGCCTTGTCAAATTCTTTGCTGATGCTGTCGCCGCGTGTCGTAAAATATTCGGATGCCGTCAGGGCAAATTGTTTGGGATTGCCTTTCCTGTCGTGCAAAATACCGGTGCCGCAATTGTAGAACAAACTTCCCATAATGGCGATTTCGGCTTGTGTCATCTGGTCCAGCGGCAGGTATTTGACCATATCTTCCGACATCTTGTTGTCAATGTGGGCGCTTACATATTCCAAAGCCTGCTCTTCCGTGCGGATACAATCGCCCGGTCTCACCGGCTTGCCGTCAGGTCGAATGGTGTTGCCGAGATTAATTGTCCAGATTTTGGCGGCCTTGTCATAATAGGCCCGGCTTTTCATTCCTTCAAAATGGGCAATAACATAAAGCATAAGCTTCTCGGAAGCTTTTAAATTGGCATGCTTCTTTTCCAAAATGATGCTGTCTTGAAACGCTTTGCGCTCTTGTTCAATCCTCGCCTGAACACTATCCGGAATTTCCGCAATGCTTTCCGGTTGAATGCTGTCCGGATTTTCCTGAACGGAATGAAATTCGGTAAAGGTTTTTGCCGCTTTGTCGGCAGCCGGTTTGGCAATCAGCTCGGAACGTTTGACGCTGTCCGGTTTTTCCGGCTCTCCGCTGTTTTGCGCTGCGGATGTTCCGAACCATGAAGACATAACACTTAACGCAATCGCTGCTTTTGTTTTCAAACTCATCGCCAATCTCCAACCTTACCTGCTTGAATATATATAATAAAAATAACAAATTTTCATCAAAGACGCAATATTTTTAGAGTCTTTTTGTCAATTTTTTTATAGATTTGAAATATTCCCTCTGTATCATAATGCTGTTTCGATGACAGACTGTGCAATGCAGACATATCAGTTTCTTTGTTGAAATATTTGCTGTTCGGCCTGGCTGTATTGGCACTTCTGTCCGCCATAATTTCTTTAATCGTCGCTTATACTAAAGCTAAAAAACAAAGAAAAGGTCAATCTGAAACGAATTTATTTTCCTGATAACGTCTCCTATTTGTTTTCTAAGATTCTGTTCTTCTTAGAATTTTTATAAATTCTGCCGTAGTCCATTTAATATTCAAGGAAAACAATATGATGTTAATGATCCTGAGCAAAACATAGAACTCGGCGTAAGGGTCCTTAAATCAATATATGATGCTGTTCCTGATAAAGATATTGCCAAAATCGCTACTTTATGGAATGGTACAGGATTAAAAGAAGTAAATGATTATGGTGCTCGGGCAAAAGAATATTATAAAAATAAATCTTGGAATAACCCATTGGAAATGCCAAAAATTAAATCAAAAAAAGGAAAATAATGAAAATTTTATTTTATGTCATTCTGGAACTAATATTTATTATCGCCGCTTGGTTTTGGGGAGATTTATTTTTTATCTCAATGCTCAAACCTGGAGAAACATGCCTAACAGCAAATTATGGAATAAATATTGGTAACTATCTGGCATTAGGCTGGAATAACTATTTTCAATGGTTTTCAAATATAGAACAAATGCCATGCCGTATAACTTTTGCGGCATGGTGCTTATATTTTTTAAGTTGTTTTCCTGCATATGCTTTGTTAAAGGTGTATGGAATGTTTAAGCTTTCAATAACACTTAAATATAAATTTGTTATTTCAGAATATATATTTTACATTGCTTTATTTATGATATGGTTATTTTTGCAGCCAGGTCTAGTGTTAACAAGTTATAGTTTCATAAATGCTTTAATCGGGGTATTGCTACTATTTGTTCCTTTTATTCTGTGTTCTGTATTTATAATATCTGGGTGTAACATGCATATAATGAAATTAAAAAGCAAATAAAAAGAGAAAACAATGAAAATAGCAAAATACATTATACTAGAGCTACTGATTATTGTTTTGTCTCTATTATGGGGAACAATGATGACGAATGACCATCAAAGTGGCGAAATCTGTATTACTCCTGCTTGGGGGGCTCAAATTCAAAACTATTTGGAATTTGGTTGGAATAACTATTTTCATTGGTTTAGAAAAGATGAACAAGCCCCATGTCGTTATGAAACATTTACAATCATCTGTTTTTATATTTTAGCCGTTCCTCTCTACACAGGGCTGAAAATTTATGGAAAAAATTATTTATACCAAGCCTTATCTTGGCAAGTAATAATTCCTGAATGGTTATTATATATATTTGTTTATTTGTATTTTTTGTTTAAACAAAAAAATATTATCTTAACACTTGGCAGTCTAGGAAATGCCATTCTTGGAGCAATACTCTTTTTTTTACCATTAATTATTTATGGTAGCTTAATTATCGTTGCCTTTAAGAAAAGAGAAAGTATCAGATGAAGAAATTCAATTTTTAGCTAGTATGATTTTGAGTCATCTGCTGTGTCACCTTGTTGTATCATTTAGCAGATCACTAGTAAAAAATCAAAAAAAATAGCTCGTTATTTCAACGAGCTATTCATATGCTTGGCTGGCGAGATGATGGCGAAATACAAAGAAAATCAGACCAAATTTATAACATTTTAGTTAGTCATTATTCTGAAATCTTGGCAATGAGGGAGCAGGTCCAACTTATAAGGGGTTTCCTTGCTGCTTAAAACTACTTTCCGCTAGAAACCACAAAGCTACTTTTCCTGTTCTATGCCGTTAATCAATATCAATTTATGATTTTCGGCAGCAATTTCCTTTAAACGGTTGGTGAAACCGCTTTTAGAGAATAACCCGTAAATGATGTCATATCCGGCAAAATCTTTGTTTTTGCACTTTTCCTGTAATTTTGCATACACATTTATATCAATCGGTTTGTTGTCCTTATAATATTTACATTCCGCCGCAAATATACGTTTATTAGTTTCATCAACGGCAACAACGTCAATTTCATCATCTCTGTCCCAATATGAACCGATGCGTGATGGCACAAAATCAATTTGCTTGTTTTTGCAAAGCTCGGCAAATATGTTGCGGCAAACATCTTCATAAACAAAAGCAACATGATTATCTATGAAGTGTTCATTCAGCTTTTCGGTTACAAAATTCAGGTTATCCAGCTCCAGCTCACCTTTGTAGGGAAACACAAACTTAAACCAAAAACGCATAAAAATATCACGTATAAAATATAAACCTTTGCGGCTTTTTAAAGGATTACGTTCGGTTGCCGGAACTTTCTTTTCCAAAAGATATAACCCTTGCAATGTTTCTAAATATGGAGTTAAGCGATTGCTTTCAACCTGCATGGCTGATGCAATTTCCGAAAGTTTATGATTTTCATTGGCGATTACTTTCATAATGGAGTAGTAATTAACCGGTTCTTTGACTTCGTTATTGAGCAAAAATGCCGGTTCATCATATAAAAATCCGTTTGTATTGAGGACTGTTCTGGCAATATTATCCATTAATGTGTTGTCATTATCAAAAAATTCCATATATTTTGGAACACCGCCGGTTACGGCATAAAGTTCCACTAATTCATTAAACGGAATGTTTGAGTAGTGTTTCTGTATTTCACAAAAGGATAATGGAGCTAATCTTATTTGTGCGGTGCGGCGCCCATATAAAGGACTTTTTTCCGATAAAACCTGTCGTGTCATCATATTGATATAAGACCCGCAGATAATAACCATTATGTTATTTTTAGATAAGATTTCATCCCATGCCTTTTGAAAGATTGAAGTAAATGCCGAATTGGTATTCACTAAATATTGAAACTCATCTAAAATCAATATCTTGGTTTGTTTGCTTGCAGTATCAGCAAAAACCTTAAATAATTCTATCCAGTCATTAAAAGTTACGTTTTTTAAGTATTCTTGCTTGGTAAATTCTGAGAGTGTTGCCGAGAATCTTTTCATACTCTGTGGTTCGGCTTCTTCCGTAGCCAGAAAATATAAAGCAGGCTTATCTTTGATAAATTGCTTAATAAGCTCGGTTTTGCCAATTCTGCGCCGACCATATATAACTACAAATGAATGCTTGTTTTTATATTCAAGCTCCAAATCTTTAAGCTCTTTAGTTCTGCCGATAAATTCCATTATTCACCTCTTTTGTTATTTAATATAATTCATATTATACTAATTTAAATTATATTACAAGAGAAAAATGTAATTTTCAGGTGGAATGCTTAAAAACATGCTATAAATAAAAAAATACAGGAAACCTTACGAACTATTTACGAGGAACATTCAGAGCCCCATCCACAAGGATTTACTCCTGATAGTATTATATAGCATGCAAATGTTATAGAAATCAATCAATTTGTTCAAAATATTACATAATCAATTTAATCCATATCGTTTTATAAATCTTGATAAGGTCATATACTGCACATTCATTATTTTTGATATTTGGTTCTTGGAAACCCCTTTAGCGAGTAGGTCTTGGATGCGTTTGAGGTTCTTGGCGAGCTTTAATCTCTTTGATTCAGCTCCGATTGGTCTTCCGAGCCTTACACCTTGCTCTTTCTTGGATGCAAGCGAACATTTAGTTCTTTGGCTGATGAGGTCTCTTTCAATCTGTGCTGCTAAACCAAAAGCAAAGGCTAATACTTGTGATTGTAAGTCATTCCCTAAATGGTAGTTTTCTTTGATAGTAATGACTTGACAGTTCTTGTTTAGGCATGTTTGTAATATAGAAAATGTTTCTGGAACTGACCTTGAAACTCTTGAAAGTTCCGAGCAGATTAAGACATCTCCATCTTTTATTTCTTCCAACAAAGCTCCCAGTTTTCTTTTGTTCAAAGGTTTTCGTGATGATATTGTTTCTTCTACCCAAACATCAATTTTCATATTGTTTTTAGCGGCATACTCACTGATTTCATACTCCATATGCTCAAAGGATTGTTTCTCGGTGCTTTTGCGGATGTATCCATAAATCATAAAATTCTCCTTTTAATGTATTTATCAGGAGAATCAAAGAATTATGCTCAAAATGTTCTGTCATTTTAACGAACATTAAAATCAACTAATTTTTTAAGTATTTTGTTGAGGTGTAATGCGGCTCATTTAGGGCTATATAATTCCTTGAAATGCACGAAAAACAAAGGAGTTTCAGGGAATTTAATGGTAGCATGATTAGACATTTGCTTTATATTGCTTGCTGGTTCAATACAAATGTTCGTTTCTGTTAAGTCCGAAATAAGGAAAACTTAACAGGAATAGATAATGGGTAAAATTTGTGCGTTTTTAGGCAATGATTACGATTTCATGCATGGTAGAAAGCGTGAAAGAAGACCAAGGATTTGGTTAAGAGAAAAGGTAAAGGAACAAATTATCAGTCTGATAGAAAATGAGGATGTTACAACCTTTTTCGTGGGAGAAATTGGCGGATTTGAAGATGATGCCTATGATGCAGTATTAGAAGCAAAGGAACTCTATCCGCATATTCATATCACATTGGTCATATCCAAAATAACAGAATTGCATCCAGTTGGCGAGGACAATCCGAATTATATCCATAAAGGAAAACCATGTGATGACTTTATCTATCCTGATAAAAGTGCAACAGGTTATAAAAGATTAAGCATTGTCTATCGGAACCGCTACATCATAGAAAATACCGATTTTATCATCGCTTACAATGAATACCACGGCAAAGCCTATGAATTCTGCAAACAAGCCAAAGGTAAAGGTGTCAAAGTGATTGAATTAGCGGAAGAAAATTAGATTGTGTCAGAATGTGGCAACAATTGCAAAAATTGTTAATTTGCCTTCAAAAAGTGGTTGTTTTTTAACCATTACCCCTCTAATATATAACAAATTTTTATCGTAGGAACTATGCAATGGCTAAGAAGAAAAGTGAAATTTATGGAGCACTCTGGGAAGCATGCAACAAACTCAGAGGTGGTATGGATGCAAGTCAATACAAGGATTATGTATTGACATTATTGTTTATTAAATACATTTCCGATAAAGCAAAAGTTGATAAGAACTTCTTAATCGTTGTTCCTAAAGGTGCAAGCTTTGATGATATGGTTCAACTCAAAGGTTCAAAAACTATCGGGGAAGATATTAATAAAAATATCATAGCAAAAATAGCTGAAGCCAATGAGAACTTAACAGGTATTATTGATAAAGTTGACTTTGATGACACAGCGAAACTAGGCTCTGGCAAAGATTTAGTTGACAGATTAACAGATTTAATAGCTGTATTTGAAAGAGATGAACTTGATTTTACAAAGAATAACGCTGAAGGAGATGATATTCTTGGCGATGCTTATGAATACTTGATGTCCAAGTTTGCTACCGAAAGCGGTAAGAGTAAGGGACAATTTTATACACCGGCTGAGGTTTCAAGAGTAATAGCAAAGGTAATTGGTGCCGATAAAATTAACAAGGCAGATGTAACAATATACGACCCGACCTGTGGTTCTGGCTCTTTATTGCTAAAAGTTGCTTATGAAGCGCAAACTGAAGTTTCTATTTACGGTCAAGAAAAAGATATCACAACGGTTGGTTTGGCAATAATGAATATGTATCTGCATAATTGTCCAATGGCTGAAATAAAACAAGAAAATACTATTGCTAAGCCTCAGTTTACAAAAAACAACAATACAGAGCTTGAAACATTTGATTATGTGGTGGCAAATCCGCCATTTTCCACGAAATCCTGGTCTACCGGTATTACTCCAAATGAAGACGTTTATGGAAGATTTGAATTAGGCGTTCCACCAGCGAAAAATGGTGATTACGCCTTTTTATTGCACATATTAAAATCAATGAAGCAAACGGGACATGGTGCAGTGATTTTACCACATGGTGTTTTGTTTAGAGGCAATGCTGAAGCAATTATAAGGCGAAACATTATAGATAAACGCTGGATTAAGGGGATTATTTCGCTTCCGGCAAACCTTTTCTTTGGAACAGGTATTCCTGCATGTATTATAGTTCTTGATAAGTCTGAAGCAGAAAATCGTAAAGGCATCTTTATGATTGATGCCAGCAAAGGTTTTGTAAAAAATGATAACAAAAATAGATTAAGAGAATGTGATATTAAGAAAATCGTAGATACATTCAATGCACAGCTTGAAATTCCAAAGTATTCAAGACTTGTACCGATGGATGAAATAGTAGCTAAAAATGAATACAACTTAAATATTCCAAGATACATTGATTCTCAAGAACCGGAAGATATTCAAGATATTCAGGCGCACTTAAACGGGGGTATTCCAAACTTTAATATTGAAGAACTTAACAATTATTGGGAAGCCTTTGCTTCAGTTAAAAACGATTTATTTACACCGATTGATGCTAATTATAGTAAATTGAAACCAGAAATTGAAAATATAAAAGAGACTATTACCAATAGTTCTGATTTCGTTGAATATAGGAAAAATTATAACAATCTTTATAAAGAATGGGCAAAAGAAAACATTGCAAAATTGAAATCTATACCATTAAAGACGAAACCAAAGCAGTTTATTGCTGATTTAGGTAATAATATTATAGCCAAATATGCTTTAGCCAAACTTATAAACAAATATGATGTATATGAAGTTCTAATGGAGTATTGGAACGAGATTATGCAAGATGATGTTTATATGATATCAGAAATTGGCTATACAATTGAATTACATAAATTAGTAACAAAGAAGAATAAGAAAGAGGTTGTTACTTATTATTGCGAACTTGTTCCGCAGGAATATGTCGCCAATAGATATTTCAAAGATGAGGTCAAATACATTTCTCAAACAGAAGACAAACTAAATGAAATTCAAGCCAAAAAAGACGAATTTATAGAGGAATATTGCTCTGAAAACGGTGCATTATATGGCTTGGATGTTACATACAGCAAGAGTGTGAAGAAAGAAAAAATAGAAGTTACAGAAGAACTTTATGATGGTTCAACTATGTCAAAGGGACGTGTTGCACAATATATCAAGGCAAACAAAGGAAATTCTGATTTATCTTCAGAAATTGCATTATTGAACAAATATTTAGTTTTATTTGATGAGGAATCAGCATTAAATTCAGAATTAAAAACAAAAACACAAGAGCTTTATGAAAAAGTTTTGAGAAAATACAAAGAACTTTCAGAAGATGAAGTTAAAACTCTACTTGTTGAAGACAAGTGGTTGGCAACCTTATCAAACAGAATTGAACAAGTTTTAACTGATTTAACGCAAAAGCTTTCTCAACGGGTTAAAGATATTGCATTAAGATATGAAAATACACTTCCTACTCTTGAAGAAAAGCAAGAAGAACTAAAGAATAAGGTTAAACAACACCTTGCAGCAATGGGGTTTTAATATGTACTTAAAAATTGATAAAATAGAAATAAGTAATTATAAATCTGTTTATAAGGCCGAATTAAAGCTTAATAGAGATTCTAATAATACATTTATCCTGATAGGAAAAAATGGTACAGGGAAAAGTAAATTGTTAGAAGCAATAACGAGAACTAAGTATTTGTATCAATATAATTATAATAATACTTGTACAAAGAAATATCAAACACAAAAAGACCCCATTACGATAAAATATGTTAGTAATATTGAAAATGATAGAAAACAATATATACACGAAATTAAAAAAATATTGAAAGCCCCTAACGGATTTTGGAAGGTTTTTAAAATTATTTCTGTCGCTCATATATATACAATGCCGAGTATTGGGGCGGGTTTTACCAAAAAAATAATATATAATATCTGTGATATATCATACGATATGTATTGTTACAGGGCTATTTCTGAACAAGAAAAGACTAAAGAAGAACCACAACAATATGAAATTGTCAAATATTCAAAAGATATTGATACATCTGTATACAAAAAATTATCAAAGAGTTTTTTTGATAATAATATTTTTAGTAAAGTTTTTAATTTTAACATAGATTCATCTTTATGGACATCAGAAGATAATAATATATTGCAAGATGTTATTGATATAAAACAGTTTAGTAACAATCCTGATATCAATATTCCTATGAAAAATATCTTTAATATTGCCGGATACAAAACAAATCAATCAATTGCAAATGTTTTAAAAGAAGCAACACAAGACGAAATACAATTACAAACTTTAGAGGCTCAATTATCTTATAAAGCGAATGAATATATATCTAAGATTTGGAATGATAATAGCTTAAAAGAAAAATTGAAATTTAAGATTAGTAGAGATAACTCCAATCAGTTTAAGATAAAAACTACTGTAACGGGAGAAAACGAACAGAATGGGATATATTCAATAGATGATATAAGTGATGGGTTTAAACAATTTACTTCTGTTTTATTAAGTTTTGATATAAAAGAAAACAGTAATAATATCATTGCTATAGATGAACCAGAAGTTCATTTACATCCTTCTGCTGCCATGTATCTAAAAGAAAAATTGATAGAATTAGGAAATAATAATTATGTATTCTTTTCAACACACACACCTTTTATGATAGATGCTAATGTTCCAGAAAGACATTATAAACTAGAAAAGGAAGATAGTCTAACTCAAGTAGCTAAATTAGCTCCTAATACAAATATGAATGATGATGAACTTACAGAAACACTATTTGGAATAAACACATTAAGAGACTTTTATGCTCCAAATAGAATGTTGGTAGAGGGGCAATCTGATAAAACAATAATTGATTATGGTTTAAAATTATTAAATAAAAACCAGTGTATTGTTATAACAAATGGTAAAGGGGATAACATTGTTCCGACAGCATCGTACATTAATCTTAAGAAAGTAAATAATGTTCTGACAATACTTGATGCTGATGAAGCTGGAATAAGAGATAAAGATACTATAATATCTATAGGCGGAATTTATAGTAACAAAAACGTATTTACCTTAAAAGATATCGTTCCTTCTCTGCCAGAAAAAGCTACTATAGAAGACCTATTAGAAGAGCAGTATGTAGCAAAAATTTTTAATGAATATATGGCAGAACAAGGATATTCAAATAATTTTGTATGTAATCCCAATACAAATTCTATTTTAATACAAATACGAACATACTGCTCTATTAATAGAATAACTTTAACTTCCAATCAAATAAAAGAAATTAAAACAAGAATAGCTGAAAATTTCAAAATTAAGTCAGGAGCATTAAAGACAAAAAATCAAAAATTAAATGAATTGCTATTATTTGTAACTAACTATTTTGAGGAAGTAAATAATGCCTAGTTTAAAGCAATGTTATAAGTTTACCGAGGAATTTGGATATATTCCTAAGGATTGGAATATTGCAAAAGTTGCAACAAAAACAAATGTTGTAACAGGTGGAACGCCTAGTACTAAAGTTTCAGATTATTGGAATGGTAATATTAAGTGGATGAGTTCAGGCGAGTTAAATAATAAAAGAATTTATGATGTTGAGGGCAGAATAACACCTTTAGGATTAGCTAATTCAAGTGCAACATTAATTCCTGAAAATAGTATACTAATAGGTTTGGCTGGACAAGGTAAAACGAGAGGAACTGCTGCAATTAATTATGTTGAATTATCAACAAATCAATCTATTGGAGCAATACTACCATCAAAATACTTTAATTCAGAATTTTTATATCAATGCATAGATAAAAGATATGATGAATTAAGAGAATTGTCATCAGGAGGTGGTGGCAGAGGTGGCTTAAATAAAGCATTACTGATGAACTTATCCATATTATTGCCTCCATTACCTGAGCAAGAAAAGATTGCGGAGGTTTTGGGGGATATTGATAACTTGATTGATAAAACGCAACAGCTTATCAACAAAAAGAAAGACATCAAAACCGCCACAATGCAAAAACTCCTTACCCCGAATACTGAATGGGAAAACATTACATTAGGAGAAATTGGATACACATACAGCGGAATAAATGGTAAGAAAAAAGAGGATTTTGGAATTGGTGAGAGTTTATATATTACATTTCTAAATGTAATGTCTAATCCTGTAATTAAAACAAAAATATTTGAAAAAGTTAATATTACTCGTAATGAATCTCAAAATTTATGCTTAAAAGGAGATTTGTTCTTTAACACATCATCGGAAACTCCCGAGGAAGTAGGAATGTGCTCAACATTACAAAATGATATTCCCAACTTATATCTAAATAGTTTTTGTTTTGGATATCGTCTCAAAAAGGAGAATGTTGTTGAACCAAAATTTTTAGCATATTTGTTTAGAGCAAAATATGGAAGAGATATAATGTTAAGACTTGCACAAGGCTCTACAAGGTATAATTTGTCAAAAGATAATTTAATGGAGTATCCTATATTATTACCAAAATTCACACAACAAAAACAGATAGTAGCTATCTTATCCGATATGGATGATGAAATTGAAGCGTTAGAAAAAGAACTCAACAAATATAAAGACCTTAAAACAGGTATGATGCAACAACTTTTAACTGGGAAAATCAGATTACTTGGTAAATCAGTAAAGCAAGATGATAAAGTTGTATCAATTGAAGATGCCGCAGCTCATAAAGTGGCAAATGATGAATTTAAGGATGCTATTTTGATTTCTGTTCTTGCTTACAAGTTTGGAAATGAACAGTATCCATTGGGTGCATTTAGACGGCAAAAATTGTCTTATTTTTACAAACGCCATGCCAATATGAATATTGATGAATATACAAAAAAGGCTATGGGGCCGTATAATTCTAAGATTAAATATCAAGGTGCTGAAAACATAGCCATCCGCAACAAATATGTGAAAAAGGTTGGCAATAGAGGTATTGTGGCAACAAATTTAATATCTAAAGCTGAAGAATATTATAACAGATATTATAATTCAGCTGATATGCAGTGGTTAGATACTAACTTCCATTATGAAAATAACAATAATCTTGAGGTTTTGGCTACAGTTGACTATGCAATCAATGACTTGGTGAACAAAAATAAAGCCATTACGCTTGCAAATATCAAAACATATATAGCAAGTGATGAAGAATGGAGACCAAAATTAGAGTTAGATTATTTCACTGATAATGCCATTATTAAAGCAATGGAAAAGATTAAAAAGTTATTTAATAGCTATTAGGAGTGACTATGGATAAAACATTTGAAAGAAGAATTGGTGACCCTGAACGCATTACTCAAAATAGAGTAATAGATATCCTTACGACCAAAGAGATGGGATATACCTATATTGGCTATTGGAAAAAGAGAGAAAATAATTCAAACGTAGAAAAAGAATATGTTTTAAAGTTTCTTAAGAGACAAGGATATAGTGATGAGCTTATTCGTAAAGCCATAAATTATCTGGAAAGTGCCGCAAAATTAGGAATGGGCAATACTTCAGATGATAAATTATATACAGCAAACAAAGACTTTTATTCTTTGTTGAGATATGGCACCTCTTTCAAAATTGAAGGTAAAAGCCAAAATCAGCATGTTAGTTATATTGATTGGGACAACATAAAAAATAATGATTTTTATATTGCAGAAGAAGTTACTTATGTCGGTTGTCATGAAAAAAGACCGGATGTTGTGATTTATGTTAATGGTATAGCTTTGGCTGTCTTAGAATTGAAAAGCTCCATCGTAGATGTTGCCGAAGGTATCAGACAAAACATTACAAACCAAAGGAGTGCGATAACGCAATTTTTCACGACCGTTCAATTTGTTATGGCGGGTAATGAATCACAAGGATTAAGGTATGGAACAACCTTAACCCCTGAAAAATACTTCCTTTCTTGGAAAGAATACAATTATGACACCAAAGAATCTAAAAGAATCCCTTTCTTTGAAGAAATAAAGGCACTATTTAACAAAGAACGCTTTTTGGATATGATACTCAACTTTGTTGTCTTTGATTGCGGTAAAAAGAAACTGTGCCGTCCAAACCAATACTTTGGTGTGAAATGCGCACAAAAGTTCATTCAAAATAACGAAGGCGGTATTATATGGCATACACAAGGAAGCGGTAAGAGTTTAAGTATGGTATGGCTTGCCAAGTGGATAAAGGAATTTTATCCTGATGGCAGAGTTTTATTGATAACTGACCGTATTGAGTTAGATGAACAAATAGAAGGCGTATTTGCAGGAGTAGATGAAACCATTATCAGAACTAAAAGTGGTGGGGAACTATTAAAAAAGCTAAATCGCACAGAGGATAGACTTATTTGCTCGCTTGTTCATAAATTTGGTAAGTATTCAAACGAAGATGATGATAATTCCAAAGAATACATAGATGACTTAACAAAGCATATTCCTAGCGATTTTAAGCCAAAGGGAAAAATCATAGTATTTGTTGATGAATGTCATAGAACACAATCAGGTAAACTACATAAAGCAATGAAAAAACTCTTGCCAAATGCTTTGTTTATTGGCTTCACCGGAACACCGCTACTAAAAAAAGATAAAAAAACATCGTTAGAGACATTTGGGCGGTATATTCATTGCTATAAATTTGATGAAGCTGTTAAAGATGAAGTTGTTCTTGACTTGAGATATGAAGCAAGAGATGTACCTCAGAAAATAACCCAGCAAGATAAGATTGATGAATGGTTTGAATATAAGACACGTGGGCTTAATGATATCGCCAAGGCAAACCTTAAGAAGATGTGGGGTAATATGCAAACCCTTTTGAGTTCACAATCAAGACTTGAAAAAATTGCAGCAGATATCATTTTTGATTTCACAAGAATTCCAAGACTTGCAGAAGGCAGGGGTAATGCAATGCTTGTTGCAAGTAGCATTTTGGAGGCTTGTAGGTATTGGAAGATTTTTCAAAGTAAAGGGTTCAAAAAATGCGCTGTTGTTACATCATATTCACCATATCATAGTGATGTTAGAACAGAAGATACTGGTGAAGATGCAGAAACCAAGATGCAAGAGCAATATAATACTTACCTTGAAATGCTCGGAATATCACCAGATACACCAAATAAAGACAAGTTAGCAGAGCAATATGAAGACAGAGTGAAAGAACAATTTAGAAAAGAGCCTGCGAATATGAAGCTTTTGATAGTCGTAGATAAGCTTTTAACAGGTTTTGATGCTCCTCCAGCAACATATCTTTATATTGATAAAAAGATGCAAGACCATGGATTATTCCAAGCAGTTTGCCGTGTAAATCGTCTAGATGGTGAAGAAAAAGATTATGGATATATCGTTGACTATATGGATTTGTTCCAATGTCTTGAGAAATCCATCATTGATTACACTACCGAAGCATTAGGCGGTTTTGAAAAAGAAGATGTTGTTGGCTTATTAAACGATAGAAAGCAGCTCGCACGGAAGGACTTTGATAATGCTATGGATTCTATTGCAGGATTGTTAGAAGGCGTTAAAGAACCTAAGAGTGATGATGATTATAGAGCCTATTTCCATTGCTTTGAAGAAGTTGTATCCGAAGCAGCAATTAGGAAAAGATATCAACTATATAAAGCAGTTAATGCAGTCATTAGAACTTATACCAATTTCTTGCCATATATGTCAGATATAGAAGTAGGATATAGCACAGAAGAAGCTGAAAAGTTTGCTGAGAAAATTAAGAGTTATATCAGATTAAAAGAAATGATTATGCTTTCAAGTGGAGATTCTATAGATTTCAAAGCTTATGAAGCAGATATGCGCTTTATGATTGATAATTATATTGAAGCTGATGCAAGTAGAAAATTATGTGATTTTGAAGGTATGTCGTTAGTTGAGTTGGTAGTTGATGAAGGAGAGAAGTTTGTAGAAAAACTTCCTGATTCAATAAAGAATGATGGCAAATCGGTTGCCGAAATGATAGAAAATCATATCCGAAGAGTGGTCAACTACGAATATCAAACAAATCCAGAATATTATGAAAAAATGTCTAAAATTCTTGATAACTTGATAGACCAGAGAAAACAAGATAAAATTTCTTATGCAGAATATTTACAGCAGGTATCAGACCTTTCTAGGAAAGTAAAGCAAATCGGAGTATTAGACTATCCTACAAGTATTGCAAAACATAAAGAATTAAGAGCTTTGTATGATAATTTAGGAAAGAATGAAGAACTTGCAAAGAAGTTACATCAAGATATTCTTACCAACAAACCTCACAACTATAAAGACAACTCAATGAAAATAAGAAAAGTTAAGCAAATCATAAAAGAAACTCTTGGTACTGATGATGCAGAGGAAATAGAAAGAATTTATAAAATTGTTGAGCAAAATTATGATTGATGCTAAAGTTTTACAAGTTAATAATACTGAAATTGATGTTGTAAGAAAAAACATTAAGAACATTCATCTTGCAGTTTATCCCCCTAACGCTAGAGTAAGAATATCTGCTCCATTAAGTTATGATGATGAGACTATAAGACTTTTTGCTGTATCCAAATGGGCTTGGATTAAAGATAATATAGAAATAGTAAAAAAACAGACGAGAATTCCTCCTAAAGACTACATATCAGGAGAAAGCCATTATTTGTTTGGAAAAAGATACTATTTCAAACTAGAAGAAGGAAAGCAGAACTCTATTGATATAAAAGGCGTTAATAACATTGTAATGACAGTAAAATCTGGCACATCTAGGGAACAGAAACATCTTATGATGGAAAAATGGTATAGAACCCAATTAAAAAAGAAAATCCTTAAATTACTACCGAAATGGGAAGAAAAAACAGGATTGAGCGTTGATGATTGGCATATAAAGAAAATGAAGACCAGATGGGGAACTTGCAATGCTAAAAACAAAAGTATAATGTTTAATACAGAGTTAGCAAAATATCGTTCAAAAAACATAGAATATGTGATTTTACACGAACTAACACACCTAATAGAACATACTCATAATCAGATATTTGTCTCCAATATGGAAAAATATATGCCTAATTGGCGACAATACAGAGATGAATTGAATAAGATTACGTTTGAGTAAGATAAGAGGGTTCTATGTCTAAAGAGATGCAAGAATATAAGAAGAAACTGGATGCTCTTTCTTCAACGGTTTTGAAAGCATATCTTGATTCTGCAATGTTTATCATTATCGTCCCGATTGTGAATGATAAACGTAAGACAAGTAATTTTTTATTTGATTACACATTCTATTCTATTAGAGAAAGAGCAATAATTGCAGCCAAAAGCCTGATTGAACCAAAAGGAGCAAATAAATTAACTATAGAAAAAGTGATTAAAGATTTACAGCAAAAAGCAGAATATAAGCAATTTGCTGATGAACTGTATGCAAAATACCAAGAATTGTTCAATTCTGATGGAAGTATAAGAGTAAAAGAATTTAGAGATTCTCTGTGTCATAATTTAGAGAAAGATACCGAAAGGATGATATATTGTAAAGACGTACTCATAATAATTGATGATGTTATGAAGATATTAAACAATATATATCAGCGTGTGTTTGATACCAGAAACGAAGACTTTTATAAAATACAGCATATTTCAATGACACTAGCAGATGATTATTGGGCGGCAATTTGTGAACAAGCAGATAAAATGCCTAATCGTCATGAAGAACTTACAGCACTCCAAAGGATATTTAACTCTGGGAAGTAATTAACAGACCATTTTCATATCCATCATCTGCCCAATCATCATATCAATTTGCTCTCTTGGGCATCCTTTTGATAAAAAGAGGTTTTCTAATTGGCTAACCCTTAATTCACTATAAAACAATTTGTTTTGTAATGCGGAATTTTCTCTTTCCAGTGTCTCTATACGGATTTTAGCTAATTCAAGCTCATGGGCAGAATATTGAGCTTCTCTTTCATAATATTCCTTATCATCTCTCAAGGATTTCTTATCAATATTATTCATATTCTCAATAATCGGCGCAAATTCTTTACCGGTATAGACCATATGGCGACGTCCTTGCTTATCATAGCCTAGTTGTAAATATTCCAACTTAACAAGTTTAGCGATTGCCTTTCTAACGGTATCAGGCTGAACATCAACACATTTTGCAATGTTTTTATTATCTCCGAAGAATGTCGGATGTTTTGGATTTTTAGTGCGATAGATAACTAATTGTATGATTAATCTTTCTGTAACAGATAGTTCTGCTTTACTTCTACTCATATTGTTTCCTTTAATAAATTCCTATAATTATTTATCAGGGAAAATAAGGCTTTGGCATTTATATCCGCCCCCCTTGGCATCTATATCCGGATTTTTGAGGTTTTTGGCACGTATATCCGGTTTTGGTGGCATTTATATCCGGTTTGGGCGGCACGTATATCCGGTTTGGGCGGCACGTATATCCGGTTTAGGCGGCACGTA
>ERZ791887.1283-NODE-1283-length-17833-cov-7.690123_pt1 | contig 17833 bp, 10 predicted proteins | sample MGYA00510157_ERZ791887 | MGnify/ENA primary metagenome ERZ791887 (study PRJEB30046, sample SAMN00792112) | human gut metagenome | study: EMG produced TPA metagenomics assembly of the A metagenome-wide association study of gut microbiota in type 2... | reverse complement strand
AGCTAATTCGCTACGCTTTGCCCAAATTTACTTTTTCGCTATGTGTTTATTTTAATTAAGAACCTTCACTTTTTGGTTCGTTTTGTGATTTTGGATTAGTCGCAATGCGGAAGATAGAATCTCCCAATCCCCTGTGTAATTAGCCTTTATTGAAATCTCGGCAGACGAACGTTGGCTTGTATTGGAAGATACAGCTGGCCATTTTAGATGGGTTAAACTTTCAAGAATGTGCTTTTTCGGTAGAGAAAATAGAGAAACAGCCAACATATGGCGACATAGCCTGCGTTGCTGATCACCCGTGCTATCGCTTCGGGACAATGGGAAGCCGCCCCGCCGAAAAAGAAATTCGCAATGCCGCCGAACCCGACGATTCGTTGCGCCAGATAGATCGTGATGGAATTCAACCCTATTACGCGGAAGAAAAAAGTCCACCGTTTCCAGCCCCGCACGTCGATCAGGTAGTAGAACAATGCAAACAATCCCAAGGAATAGCCCGTTACCACGCAGGTGAACGAACTGCTCCATAGTTTTTTGTTTATGGGTATCCAGCAATTCCAGATGATTCCAATTACCGTGATGGCCACCGCGGCCAGCGCCATGCAAAGTGCAATCTGTTCGCCGCTGAGCGACGACCGTTTCCGGAGCAGAAATTCGCCCGTGAACATGCCAAACAATGCCGAGACGATGGCCGGAAGCGTGCTTAGCAATCCCTCGGGATCGAACGACCCACAGGCGAATGTCCCGGGAAGCCATTGGCGGTCTACCCATCCGGCGATATTCCCGGCTACCGAAAGCGGATCGGTGCCGTCGGGTGCGTCGGGTGCGACGACGAGGTACATCAGCAGCGAATAGCCGATCAGCACGACGGCCGCGAAAACAGCTCGTGTGCGCACTTTGCAATACATGTAAAGCAGGGAGGCGAACATCCACGCCAGTCCGATCCGGCCCAACACGCTCGCCACGCGCAGCGATGCGAAGTCGAAGCGGAATAGTCCATTGTAGATCATTCCCAAAACAATGAGCGTCATTCCCCGGCGGATGACCTTGAACAGAATCCGTCTTTCGCTGATTCCACTGGCGCGTTGTTTGGACAGCGAAAAAGGAAATGATACTCCGGCGATGAAGAGAAATAGCGGGAAGATCGTGTCGTGCTGGGTCAGCCCGTTCCACGATACATGACCCATCTGCCGGGCTATGGCGTCGGTCATGGGATTGGGCCAAAGGGCACATATTGCGGTAATAAGGCCTGCAAAACCCATGATGAAAAGCATGTCAAAACCCCGCAGGGTATCCAATGAAAGCAGTCTTTCGTTCGGTTCCATAAGTTCGGTTATTAAGAGACCGGGCGGAAGGGCTTCGGCCCGGCTCGCCCGCTCTCGTGACAAAAAATCAGTCAATGGAGACGACGCTGATTATCGGCGAGGTTCCCACGGCACCTGCCAGACGGTGGTTGCCTGTGTTGGGATTCTCACCGTTGCAGGCGATGTCGGCAGCGCAGCGCAACCGGCATTGCAACCGGTTGCCTGCAGTGATCTGAGCGCTCAGTGTGAAATCATTGTCGATCTGTGCGTTGTCCGAACCTACTCTCTTGTTGCCCGTGAGGTCTGTGACCAAATCGAGCGTATAGATTACTGATTCTCCGGCTACTTGGGCGGTGCGCTGTGCAGAAATGGGTTTCCAACTTTCGTTGTCAAGGTATTCAAGCGACCAGTAGCGGGCTGCTCCAGCCGCTGAACGGGTGATGAACTTGATGTGCATCACTGTACCGGCAGGCAGCGTCTCCTTGACCGGAATCTGGAAAAGCCAGTAATCGCCCGTCAGAGAACCTGAGAGATAAGGGTGGCCGGTTGTGCCGACAACTTTTTGGATGGTACGCGTATTCGCGGCATCTTGGACATAGCTGATCGTTCCTTCGCCGATTTCAGCCGGAAGGGCGTTGTCGAAGACGAAGGCATTGGTATATTTCCCTGTGGCATAGTAGTCGGCCGTAAAAAGCCATTCGACGGGGAAGCCTTTTACAATGTAGGCTCCCTGCTGGAACACGGCAATCGTGCGGGTTTCATCGCCACAGGTCAGCACAAGCGTTCCCTCGCGCTTTTTTCCGGTATTGGCCGAGCAGTTGATCTTGACTTCCCGCGATCTTTCGGCACCCTCCGGGATCAGCGTGCACCAATCCGGTTTCTCGGAAACCTTCCACACTCCGGGGGCTAAAACGATCAGGTTTTGCGTGCCGCCCTCCTTGGCAAACGACCATTCGTCGGTCGACAGGTCAAATGCGAGGGCCTCCTTGTTGTTGTCGTCGCATCCGGCGGCAAGCGCGGCGAGACAGTAAAGTATCGAAAAGTATTTTTTCATGAGATTTGATTTTTAGCGTGTAAAACGATCAATAGCCGGGATTCTGCACCAGATTCGGATTTTTATTGATTTCGCTCATCGGCACTGCCATCCAATAGCTCTTCGGGGACTCGAAGATACGGACACGTCCGCCCTGATTGGCTTCGATCACCTGGTAGAACTCCTCGGCGGTTTTTCCGTCGCGGTTCCACGAGCGAGGTTGTTTGTTCATCACTTCGGGAGCTTCCTTCCAGCGGCGCAGGTCGTGGAAACGGCGACCTTCGAACAGAAACTCGATTGAGCGCTCCTGATGGAGTACCTTACGCAGTTTTTGACCCGTGGGAATGCCTCCGGCAAGGGCCCACGAAGCTTGGAACGTAGGCAGGCCGCAACGCTTGCGCACCAGGTTGATATATTCGAGACTCTGTGTGCTCAGCGATCCGTTATATTCGAAATCGGCTTCTGCATAGCTCAAGTAGAGTTCGGGCAGACGCAGATAGGGGTAAGCGTAATAGTAGAAACTGAACGAATTGCTCGGAATGCTGTAGGTTGAAGCCTTGGGAATCCATTTCTGGCAAAGATAACCCGTACAACTCTGATATTCATCGGTCTCCTTGAGCGTTGATCCATGCAATTCACCGCCGCGCAGATAGAGCGTGATTTCTTTGCCGTCAATCTCATACGTGCCGCGGTCGTAACCCACTGAGGCATAGAACCGCGGTTCCTTGTAGAGATGCAGGTTGACCGTGCCGGCTTCGGCGTTGTAGGCATAGGGGTCAATATCTTTGGTTTCGGGGTCGTCCTCCCACGGAAGTCCGTTCTTCGTGTAGTACATTTCGACGGCCTCCATAGTCGGAACCGAAGTGGTCTTCCAGCCTAACGACATGTTGTTGGCGATCGGGCGGGGCCCCATCAACTGTTGCAGGGTCTGACAGCCACCACGGTCGCCTTTGGCTTCGATAAATTCGAGTCCGTTCCAATGCTCTTTGGTGAAGGCATCACGGTAGTTGCGGCGACCGCGCTCGGCGTCGGGCAGACTCGAATCAGCCGAAGTGTAGAGCATGAAGTTTTGCCGGCCGAGTTCGGAGTTGAATTTCTCGGCTACAGAAATGGCTTCAGCCGCAGCCTCCATCGCCTTTTTCCATTTCTCGGGATCATAAGTCGTGTTCATCAGCGGCGTGCCGTCGTGATTGTCGAATCCGACATAGTCGGAGTTGCCGTTGACCAGCGGAGAGGCGGCATAGAGTAGCAGGCGGGCCTTGTAGCTCAGTGCCGACATCCTGGTCGGAAGTCCTAATTCGGTATCGATGACCGTTTCGGGCAGCAGTTCGGCTGCCTTGTCATAGCATTCGGCTATGTATTTCACACACTCGTCGTAGGGCGAGCGGGGGACAAAGATTTCCGAATCGGGGGCGTCGTTGGGAATGTATCTTTTGACCAGAATGATAGGACCATAATATTCCAGTAACAATTGGTGGTAGTACCCGATCAAATACCATGCTTCGCCGGCATAACGGGCGGCATTCTCCGGACTGATAGCCGGTACCTTGTAGACGTTGTCCAACAAGTAAAAGGCATAGCGGATGCCGCGGTAGATGTCATAGTTTGTACCGCCGCTCGTACTGTAAGGCGCCCATCTGCCGAAATAGGTGACATTAGCATTCTCCTCACCGTAGATGAGACTCTTGCTGGAAAACCAGTAGGTTGTACCCACACCGCCGGTTATCATGTCGTCGCCGGCGAACTGATCGGGCGACCAGTCATATCCAATCAGGTTGGGCATGTAAGTGCGCATGTAGTAGCGGTATTTCTCGGCCTGTTGCGTCGTTTTCCAAATGTCGTCCTGCGTGGCCTTGCCTTCGGGAACGACATCGAGGTATTCGCATGAGGTGAGCAGCAACAGGAATGAAAGCGTGATCAGTATGTTTTTCATGGTCGTGCGGTATTGTTTAGAAGTTGAATTGGAACCCGAGGTTGAACGTCCGTTGGAGCGGATAGCTCAATCCGTTGCCCGAACCTTTTTCGGGGTCCCAGTATTTGAATGGTGAGAAAGTCAGCAGATTGGTTCCTGAAACGTAGACACGCATCATTTTGTAGGAATAGCCGATTTCAGCGGTCTTCAGACGTAGCATCTTGCCGTTGCGCACGTAGAGCGTGTTGGCTTGGCCGTTGTGTTCGTTCCATTGCGAGGAGAGACGCGGATATTTGGCGTCGGGATCAGGGCTCGACTCGCTCCAATGTTCGTCAGCGATCCATTGCATCAGCCCGAATCCCGGCTTGGCCTTAGTCGAGAAAGGATGGGCATCATACATGATAATTGAAACTTTTCCCTGGCCTTGGAAGAACGCCGAACAGTCGAAACCCTTGTATTTGAGCGAGAATCCGAATCCGTATATGATCTCCGGGACTGTCGGGTTGCCATTCCAGCACTTGTCGTTGTCGTCGATGACCTCGTCATTGTTCAAGTCCTTGTATTTAATGTCGCCGGGCTGGAGTGGATAGCGGGTCGCGTAGACGCTCTTGGGTGACGAAGCGATATCTTCCTCATCCCGATAGAGTCCCTCGGCGATCAGACAGTTAATCGAGTTGATCGGGTGGCCTTTCTTGTATTGGTAGCCCCACTTGTATTGGGGTTCGTCCATCGAAACGATCTCGTTGTGGGCGTAGGTGAACGTACCGCGCAGCGAGAGGATCAGATCTTTGGAGAAAGCTTTGTTATAGTCGATCGAGATGTCTACGCCGCGGTTGTCCACCTTACCAATGTTGCCCCAAGGGGTGATGCCCGACATGCCGAACGACGAGGGTAGCGACGAACGCTGCATAAAGATGCCCGAACGTTTCTCCTTGAACCAGTCGAAGATGATGTTCAGGCTGTCGAACAGACCAATCTCCACGCCGATGTCAAGCTTGTGGCTCTCCTCCCAGGTAGCATCTTCATTGCCGTAGATCGAAAGGATGGGACCCCATTTTTGGTCGAAGTTAGTTCCGATCATTACGTCGTACATCTGATCCATAGCTACGGTGCTTAGGTAGGGAAAGCGGTCCTTGTAGTTCGATGAGATTACGTCGTTGCCAACCAGACCGTATGAAGCGCGCACCTTGAAGAGGTTGACCTTATCTTTGATCCCCTTCCAGAAAGGCTCGTTCGAGATCACCCATCCGCCGGCGATCGAGGGGAAGAATCCAAAGCGTTTGCCCGGAGCGAAATTCTCCGAACCGTTGTAACCGAAATTGGCTTCGATCAGGTAGCGCTTGTCGAATCCGTAGGTAACACGGCCCGCGAGGCCCTGTTGCCGGTAGGGCAACGAGGCATACTCCTCGGCATCGGAAATATTCATGTTGCGCTCTTTTTGATGGTAAACAAACGTTGCGCCCACGTCATGCTTCTTATTGAAAGTGCGTGCATAGTCGAGTTTGACCTGGAACGCCAGTTCCCGGTAGCCATCGCGACCGCGGCTGGTTCCCAGATAGGTTGTGCCGGTATTAGTCGAGGAGCTCGTGTAGCTGTAATTGCCGTCAGCGTCTACGTCGTAGCTAGAGAGTTGATACATGAACGGCGTGAACGAGCGGTTGACAGCCGAATAAACGCGGTTATAGAATGTGGCCATGCCGGTTAGGCTCAACCCTTTGGTGACGAAGTCGAGGTTCTGGCAGACGGTCAGTGCCGAGGTGAAATGGCCACGGAACTTATCGCTGTAACCGCGGCAGAGCTGGGCGTAGGGGTTGATGAAAGTGTTGCCATCCCAAGCGTTCGCGGTGCCGAAACGCACGAACGTGTCAGTCTCCTCGCCGGGTAGCGTGGCCGGAAATTCGCAGGGCAGGGCCGAAAGCGCATAGGTGAAAAGCGAACCAACGCTTTCGATGGGTGCATGATTGTAGTGCAGCTGGGTGTTCATCTTCAGCGATACGCGCGTGGTTTTGGTGGCGTCGGCCGAGACGTTGGCTTGGAAAAGGTATTTCTGCGAATTGATGTTTGTGTCGAACTTCGAGGTGGAGGGGGCGCGCATGATACCGTTCTCATTAAACGCCGAGGCATTGAGGAAATAGTCGATCTTCTTAGCCCCGCCCGTCATGTTGAAGTTGAAGTTCTGGTTGAAGGTGCTGTTTTTGAAAAGCATGTCGTACCAATCTACGTTGGGATAAACGTAGGGATCGAGCCCCAGTTTAGTGCCCATGATTTTTTCGCGGCTATAACGTGGATTCTCGCCGCGCGTGGCACAGGCCTCGTTGTAGGTCTCCATGAAGGTTACACCGTCGGCGATCTTAGGAATGCGTGTCGGGGCCGACACGCCCAACTCAGCCCGCACGTTAACGGTCATCTTCTCCGAATCGCGGCCATTCTTGGTGGTGATGAGCATCACGCCGTTGGCGCCGCGTGATCCGTAAAGGGCTGTTGCCGTGGCGTCCTTGAGCACCGAGAACGATTCGATGGTCTCGGGCGGAATGTTATTGAGCATCTGATTGGTGATCTCCACGCCGTCGAGGATCAGCAGCGGCGACTGTCCCGATCCGAAGGTCGAGATTCCGCGGATCCAGAAATTGGCGCCGTCGGCGCCCGGCTCGCCCGATTTCTGCACGGCGATCACGCCGGCGATCTTGCCGCTGAACGAGGTCGAGAGGTTGCTCGACGAGGTTTGCAGGTCGCTCGGCTTGACCGACTGCACGGCGCCCACGAGCGACTCTTTCTTCTGCACGCCGAAGCCGACCACCACCACGTCTTCGAGTTTGTTCGAAGCGTCGGCCAGCGTGATGAGTTTGAAGAGGTGGATGTCCCGGACGGAAATTTTCTTGGTGTCGTAGCCCAGGAACGAAACGGTGACCGTCTTGGCCGAAGCGGGCACGGTCAGTTTGTAGTTGCCGCCGGCGTCGGTGGTCGTGCCGACGTTCGTGCCCTCAACATAGATGTTGGCTCCGACGATGGGCTGGTTGTCGGCCGAGGAGATGACCGTTCCGGCGACGGTCATCTCCCCGTTCGGGGCCGTCGGGGCCGTCGGGGCGGAGACCGGCGAGCGGCGGGAGATGGTGACCAGTTTCCCCCCCCCTTTGACGGTATAGCGCAGCGATTTGTCGAGCACCGTGTCGAGCACGGTCTGAAGCGTTGCGTCCTTGAACGTTGCCGTGACCGGCCTGCTGACGTCGACGTCCTCGTTTTCGAAGAGGATCGAGTAGCCGGTTTGCCGCTCCACCTCTTCCAGCACCGTTTTCAGCGGAACGCTCCGGAAGGCTTTGGTGACGGTTTGCGCGTTGAGGGCGACTGTCAGCAGCAGGCACGGGATCAACGCTGCAATCTTCTTGAATAGGAGATTTACATGCATAAGTTTTAAGATTTAGGTTTGTTTGGAAAGAAGTTTTTTCAGGGTTCGGTTTTTCGGGGGCGGCTGTCGACGCGGTAACCGCAGGTGTCGCGCCTGACGCTGATCGGCAGGATGTCGCACAACCCGCCCATGATTGATTCGATGTCCTGCGCCTCGGTGAGCGATATGCGGAAGGTCTTGTCGTCGAACGCGTCGGTGCAGAGTTCGATCTTCACGTCGTATTCGCGGGCGAGCCGCCGGAGCAGGGCCGGGAGGGAGATCGCGTCGTAGCGGATGATGCCGTCGATCCAGCTGCGGAACTGGTCGGTGTCGACCTGCCTGCGCGACGCCTCCATCGTCCGGCAGTCGTAGGTGATCAGGTCGCCCGGAACCATCGTTTCCGTGCTGCGGGACGATTCGAATTGCAGCGAGCCTTCCATCAGCGCGGCCAATACGTCGGGGTCTTCGTCGTAGGCCGAGATGTTGAACCGGGTGCCCAGCACGGTGAACGTGCAGCCCCGGGCCTGCACCCGGAAGGGGAGGTCGGCGTTGCGGGCCACCTCGAAGTAGGCTTCGCCCGAAAGGCCGATGTCGCGCGACGAGCGGTTGAAATCCGACCGGTAGTTCAGGGTCGATCCGGCGTTGAGCCACACCTGGCTGCCGTCGGGCAGCGATATGCGGCTGTTGGTTCCCTGGGGAGCCTGTACGGAGAACATTTGCACGGGGTCTTCGGTGTGTATGAGGTGCCGGGTGGTGAAGGCCGAGATCAGGATGAGCACGGCTGCTGCCGCCGAGAACCGCAGCCAGCGCCGGCGGGCGCGGATTCGGTTCTCGCGCCGTTCTATTTTTCCGTTGAGCCGGGCGAGCGAACGGAGGACGTCGGCCGACGGCACGTGCCGTTGCTTCCATTCGCGTTCCCATTCGCGCATCAGGGCGGCGTTTTCCGGCGAGGCGGCGAGGAATCCGAAGAGTTCGCACTCTTCTTCGGGGGCGATGGGTCCTTCGAAATAGCGGACGGCGAGTTCTTTCAGGCTTTCGTTCATGGGGTCGGTTGTTGTACGCATACATACATACAACAATCGGGGCGGATTTTACCCCCCCCCGGTTCCGGAAAAAATCGCATATTTTTTGAAATTCGCCTCTGGAAGGCTTCAGGACGGCTGGTTCATCAGCCAGGCGAGGATCAGTATTTGCAGGTAAATGGATTGTTCGCGTTCGAGGGCTTCGGCGAAGATGCGCAGGGCGCGCTGGATGTGCCGCTCGACCGTATGCAGGGAGATGTGGAGCCGTTCGGCTATTTCCCGGTTCTTCAACCCCTGGAACCGGCTGAGCAAAAACACTTCGCGGCAGCGTGCGGGCAGCGAGTCCATGATGCGCTGTATCTGCTGTTCCAACTCCTGGTACAGGTAGGGATGCCCGTTTTCGGCGAAGGAGAAATCGTAGTTGTAAAGACGCTCCTCCCCGATTTTCGCCCGGGCCAGGCAGCTGATCGTGTATTTGTCGACGATGCTTTTGTGCTTCAGGTAATTGAGGCATCGGTTGCGGGTCATGGCGAACAGCAGCATGCGGGCCTCTTCGGGGTCGAGGGGGGCTTGCCGGTCCCACAGCGCCATGAAGCAGTCGTGAACCAGGTCCTGCGCCTCGATGGGGTTGTTGACGAAACGCAGCGCATAGGCCGTCAACCGGGGTTGGCAGTCGATGTAGAGCCGTTCGAAATCATACCGTTTGGATTCGCTGTGCATTTGTCGGGTCCGTCCTGATGCTTTTTTTGTTTTGGGCGGTTTCCGCCGCTTTTCGGGGGTGAAACCGAGGCAAATATAATCAAAAAAGTAAAAAAATGCCGCAGACGCTCTGAAAACATCTGCGGCATGGGGCGTGTTTCGACGCCGGTGCGGGCTACTTGTAAAGCCCGGCGACGGTGAAGTCGAGTATCTTGCCGAAGCCGTCGAACACCAGCGCGTTCGGCTGGTCGAGCTGTCCGCTGCCGAAGTTGATCTGCGGCACGACGTGTATCTTGTCGTTCCCGTCGTCCTTCGAGGTGACCACCGTCACCGCGCGGCTGCTCCATGCCAGCGAGGCGTTGCTCGGAAGGGTCGATGAGCCGTCGTAGTTCTCCATGGCGTAGTAGCCTTGCAGGTAGAGACGGGCCAGGGTGATGTGCTCGCCCGCAGGGGCCGTGAAGACGGGCGCCGGGTCGAAATTGACGCTGCCCGTCGTGAAGATCACCTTGTAGATGGCGCTGCGGGTGGCGATGTAGAGGATCGGGTCGAATCGCGAGAAGACGAAGCTCACGGCTTCGGCGATGAGGGCGTTGGCCTCCGCCGGGATTTCGTAGATCAGCTTGGCAGCGGGTGCGCCGGCCGAAGCGGAGTAGTTGCCGAAGGTGTAGAGCGCATGGTTGCCGTCGGCTTTCCGCATCAGCAGGGTGTGGGTGGCGTTGTCGATGCTGATGCCGCCCGCGATGCACCGCAGGCCGGGGGCGTTCCCCGGGTCGAAGGGCGACGAACCCACGCTGCCGCAGGCGTAGAACGTCTGGTTGTAGCCGTAGCAGAACTTGCCCTGTTCCCGGTCGTAGAAGATCGTGCTGGGTTTGCGGGTGCTGCCCGGAGCGGAGTGGGCCGAAACGACGCCGTTGTCGACGGTCATGGTTTCGGTTCCGCTGACGGGCGTCGAGATCCGGCCGCGGCTGAGCAGCGTTTCGTAAATGTCGCCATCGTTGAGGATCATCGTGCACTGGTAGGTGTTGAGCAGGCTCCGGATGTCGAGCTTTCCGGGCAGGTAGACGAACGCATCCTCCTTATGGCCCAGGATTTCGTAATAATCGGTCTCCACGCGCATCAGGTCGTCGTCGGTCGACACCCAGAGGATGTTTTTCTTGTCGGTTTTGTCGTAGGTGTAGAGCATGTGGGTGACCGCCGAGGGGAACGGACTGCCGTTGCGCCGGCTGATCAGCTCCTTTTCGACGGTTCCCTGCTCCGCGCCCGAGTAGGTCTCGGTCAGCTGCGGGTGCATGATCAGTCCCAGGTCCGAGGTGGTTCCGTCCCGGGTGTAGGCCACCACAAGCCCTTCGTTGAATTGGGCCGTCACGATGAGCGTCCACTTGTACTGGTACTTCAGGTCGTGGGCGGTGTCGGTGACCGTCAGCAGGAACAGGTAGCCTTTCGAGGAGATCGGCAGGTCGATCACTTCGTGGAACTCGCGCGTCGTGGCGAGCGAAATCGCCTCCGAGTCGTTGTCGGTCTGACTCACCGTCCATTCGTAGGTAAGCTCCTCGGGATTCTCCCGGCCGTCTTTGGTGATGCGGATGCCCGTGATGTCGAGCCGTGCGTTGTGCACCACCGTCAGCTGCGAGGCGATGGCTTCCGGCACTTCGATCTCCACGGGCGGGATATGGGTGGTCTGCAACGTGCTTTTGTCGTCGTAGCACGACGCGGCGAGCAGGCCCCAGCCTGCCAGCAACAGATATAGGGTGTGTTTTCTCATGGTCGTTCGTCGTTTACTTGGTGCGGATCGTTACCTCCCGGCCCTTCATGGAGCCTGATTCGTGGATGCGTTTTTGCCCGGGGTTGGCGGCCTTCCATTCGTCGTACCAGGCCTGTGCCCTGGCGCGCCAGGCGTCGATGTAGTCGCTGTAATCAGGTCCCCAGTCGGGGAACACCTCCCAGCCGAAGATGTCCAGCAGCAGCTGGTGGCCGGCCTGGCTGTAAGCCTCCGTCGACGAGCTGCCCGAAGAGGCCTCCGATTCGATGAAGGCGTTGTAGGTGGACCACTGCTTGGTCGTCGCGGGCCGCGGCAGCATGTTGTGCCACGAGACGTTGGCTTTCAGGTAGAGGTCCGGTCCCACCCGGAGGTCGGGCGAATCGGTCAGGCAGAGCGTCAGTTCGCGCTGCTGCGTGTCGAGTTCGGCCGATTTGGCGACCTCGATGCGGATGGCGCCGTAGGTCTTCCCGGCCGGAACCTCCGCGCCGAGGATTTCGTACTGTCCGGGCTGCGCCGTGGTTCCCTCTTCGAGAACGCGGACGCCGATTTTCCGGTCGGAGCCGGAGGCCCCGCCGATGAGTTTCACCGGGACCTCGATCACCGCCTCGGCGACCCCTTCGGGCTGCTGCTTGAAGGTCATCGAGGCGTAGAACGTGCTGTCGGAATTCGAGTATCCGGGATATTCGGCCGTTTCGTTGGGCGCAGCCCCCGGGAAGCAGACCCTTCCCTGCGACATGTCGTAGCGTGTCGGGTCGTCCTTTTCGCAGCCGGCCGTCGTCGCCGCGGCCAGCAGTATGCAGATCAGTTTTTTCATGCTTCTCAACAATTAATTGTTCGACTTACTGTACGCGTCCCGACTGTATTTCGAAATCGGGGTAGGGCAGCATGTAGACGGCGTCGTCGATGACCTTGCTGCCGCTCATCACATCGCTCTGGCGGGGCAGTTTCTCGTAGCCCAGCCGCTTGTAGAAATAGAAGACCACGCCTTCGCAGATGAACTCCTTGCGGTACTCCTTTTCGAGCTGGGCTATCAGGCCCGCCTCGTCGAGGTCGGCATCCAGTTCTTCGTAGACCGCGCGGGCCTTGCGCACCTCCTGCAACAGGCTGCGGGCTTCGCCGAGGTCCTTGTCCGGGCCGGAGATGCGGCACTCGGCGGCGATGTAGTACATCTCCGGCAGGCGGATCAGCGGCATCAGGTCCTTGTGGCGGTAGTCGGCGCCCGTCGAGGTCTGCTGATAGAGCTTCGAAGGGGTCTTGGTCCCCTCGGGCCAGTAGTCGGTGTTGTGGTAGAGCTGTTTGTAGCGGCAGTCGGAGATGCCGGCGCCCTTGATTTCGAAAAGATCGTCGGCGACCGAGTTCTTGATGCACAGCGTGCGGTACTGGCGGTCCTGTTCCGAATATTCGCGGTTGAGGTTGCTTGCGATCTTCTTGGCCATGTCCGTGACGCCGAGCGCGAAGATATGTTCGCTCGGGAAGCACATCTCGGTCGTGGGGGCCTTGGCGGAGTCGGTGAACGTGCGCAGCGTCAGCCCGCCGGCGATTCCGACCGATGCCGGGTCGTCGATCACTTCGAGGGCGGCCAGCAACGCGGTGTGTTTGTTTTCGTCGCTGCCTTCCCACATGCAGACGCGCGCCAGCAGGGCCTTGACGGCGAAGTAGTTCAGGTGCATGTAGCGGTAATCGTAGAATTTGTCGACGTTGGCTTCGGTATAGATGCTTTCGGGATACCTGGCCCGGATGGGGTCGATCTCCAGCAGGCGGGCGGCCTCCGTGAGGTCGGCGATCATGCGGCGGAGCGTCTCGGCGTAGGTCAGCTGCGGCGCCGCGTCCTTGTCGACGCTCGTCAGGTAGGGGACCGTGTGACGGCTCTCCAGGTCGGTGCGTCCGGCCAGGTCGCTGCACCCGAACAGGCGCATCAGGTCGAAGTGGATGTAGGCCCTCACGGCGAGCAGTTCGCCCTTGATGATGCGGTAGTTGACCGAGTCGAGTTCGTCCTTCCGGCGGTCGATGTGGTCGAGGGCGTCGTTGACGTTGGCGATCACCGAGTAGGATTTCTCCCAGACCTTTTCGATCACTTCCGTGGATTTCGTGGTTTTGTAGTTGTAGCGGTCGAGGTCGTAGTCGTCCGCGGCGGTGTTCTTGCGGGCGTCGTACTGGCGGCCCAGCATTTCGACCATGTGCCACGTCAGGTTTTCGCCGTAGAGGTCGGTTTCGCCCATGGCGAGGTAGCAGCCGATGAGCGTCTGCTGGAAGCCTTCGGCCGAGGAGTAGTGGTTCTCGGCGCGGATTTCCGACGGGGGCGTCACGTCGAGCCAGCTCTCGCACGAGACGGCTGCGAGGGCTGCGGCGGACAGAAGGAGGTATTTGATGCTGTTTTTCATGGCTTCGGTGGTTTGTGTTAGAAGGTTCCGGTCAGCTGGAACGACATGCTCCGTGCGAAGGGATAGGTCGTGCCGCGCTCGATGCGGATCGACGAGAGCGTGGCGATGTTGTTCATGTAAAAGGCCAGCTTGAGCCGCTTGAGGCGGATTTTGCTGATCAGCCGCGGGTTGAATTCGTAATAGAGGCTCAGCGACGAGAACGTCAGCTCGTTGTTGTCCTGCACGAAGCGCGTCGTGGCCCGGGTCTTTTCGTCGTGCTGCTTGCCGTTTTCGTCGGTGTAGGAGCCGAGTTTCTTGAACATGGCGTTCTGGCCCGGGGTCTGCCAGCGGCCGTAGAGCACGCGGCGGTCGACGTTGTAGTGGATGTCGACGTTTTCGACCTTGTTGACCAGCGTGGTGTTGTACCGCTGCCCGCCGCCGAGGAAGGTGCAGGTGGCGCTTAACCCGAAGCCCTTGTATTCGGCCGCGAAGCCGAAGTTGCCGCGGTACTTGGGGTCGCTGATGCCGGCCACGACCTGATCCTGCGCGTCGTACTCGTAGGTCAGCGTGCCGTCCTTCCTGACGTAGATTTCCTGACCCGTCGTGGGGTCGATGCCCAGCGACGGCACGGCCCAGATGGCGTTCATCGGCATTCCGTCCTGATAGATCAGCACGGGCGTCGAGTTGCTCTTGTCCTGCGCCTGGGCCATCATCTTTTCGTTGTAGGCCTTGAGGCTTTCGGAGAGGTTGATGATGATGTTCTTGTTATAGGCGATCGAGCCGAAGAGGTTGAAAAAGCCCTGTTTGCCCTGCCAGAGCGTATAGCTCAATTTGGCCTCGATGCCGCGGTTGCGGACCTTGCCCAGGTTGTCCTTCACGGTGTCGAAACCCGTGGAGGAGGGGATTGCCACGTCGGTGAGCATGTTCTCGGTCACCGAGTTGTAGTAGTCGAAGGCGATCGTTGCGCGGTGGATCGTAATGTCGGCGCCCACGTTGTAGTCCATGCGCTGTTCCCATTTGAGGGCGGGGTTGGGCATCTTCGAGAGGTAGGCGCCCGTCTGTCCGTGGTAGGTGGCCCCGGTGTAGTAGAGATAGGTGGCCAGCACTTCGTTGGTGTCGTAGTTCTGGTTGCCCGTCAGTCCGGCCGAGGCGCGGATCTTGAATTGTTTCAAAACGTCCTGATCGCGCAGGAAGGGTTCGTTGTGGAGGTTCCACGCCACGCTGGCGCTCCATGCCGACGACCAGCGGTTGTCGGCGCCGTAGAGCGACGAGGCGCTTTCGCGGAACGTGAGGTCGACGTTGTAACGGTCGTCGTAGCTGTACGACGCGGTTCCCAGGAAACTGATTTCGCGCGTGATCGACGAGATGCCGACGGGCTTTTTGTCCTGGGCGTACTGCCGGGCGAAGGTGATGTCGGCCGTCTGGCTGTTGGGGAATCCCTCGGCGTAGTGCTGGTAGGCGCTGTACGTGTTTTCGGCGATCCGGCCGCCGGCGTTGACGTAGAGGTAGTGTCTGCCCCAGTTTTTGGCGTAGTTGGCGTAGATTTCGCCCGAAATGTCGCTGCTCTTGCCGTTGTCGAGCTGGTAGGAGCCTTTGCGCAGCTGCATGCTCGTGCTTTCGTAGGCCGAGGTGGCGAATTTCGAATGCTTGGCCGGATAGAATTCGTCGGCGTCGCTGCGCTTTACGGCGATGCCGAGGCGGGCGGTGAGTTTCAGCGCCTCGGTGGCCTGCCATTCGGCGTAGAAGTTGTCCGTCACGCTGGTGTAGGTCTCGCGGTCGAGCGTTCCGAGCGTGGCGTCGTACATCGGGTTGGCCACTTCGTCGTAGGCCCAGCGGGCGATCTGGCCCGTCTGGGGATCGACGGCGCTCCAGTAAGGATTCATCCGGGCGTAGTCCCCGAAATCGCCCCACGGCGAGTTGTCGCTCCTGGTGTTGCTGACGCTCAATATGTTGCGGAACAGGAAGTTTTTCTTGCGGTACGAAACGTTCATGTCGCCCGAGAGCACCGTGCGCTCCGAACCCTTCATCACGCCCGCCACGTTGTTGTACGAGAAGTCGATCATCGCCCGCAGCTTGCGGCTGTCGCCCAGTTCGACCGAGAGGGTGTGTTTGTGGCCGACGCCCGTGCGCAGGGGTTTTGCGAGCCAGTAGGTGTCCAGTCCGCCGAGCACCTGCGCTTTGAGTGCGTTGTAGCGTTTGGTGAGATCCACCTGCGTCTGGGGATTCGCCGAGGTGTAGACGCCCTCGATGCGCTCGGCCTCGAGCTTCTCCCAGGCGTTGCAGAGGTTGTAGCTCGTCAGGTCGGGCATCGACACCTCGATGCTTCCGGTGTAGGTCACCAGCTCCTGATTGCCGGCCAGGCGTTTGGTCTCGATGACGATGACGCCGTTGGCGGCCTTCGAGCCGTAGAGCGCCTTGGCCGCGGCGTCCTTGAGGATGGTGATGCTCTCGATACGGGTCATGTCCATGTCCATCACCTTCTCGGCCGTGGTTTCGAACCCGTCGAGGATGAACAGCGGCTGGTTGGGGCGGTTCTGGTAGTTGCCCTTGATATTGACGCCCGTGGATTCCGAGGGGAAGGTGGTGATACCGCGCAGCTGCATGTCCGGCAGCGTGTTGGGGTCGGAGCCCATCAGCGTGTTGTCCATGATGTAGAGCGATGGCTCGATGTTTTTCAGGCTCTCGAAGACGTTGCGGTTACTCACGCGGGCCAGCTGGCCCGACGTGATGGTCGTGGCCGAACCCGTGTAGCTCTCCTTCTTGCGGGTGAAGATGCCGGTCACCACGACGTTTTCGATCTCCTGTTCGTCCTGCACCAGCCTGACTAGTCTGGTCTGTGCCGAGGGAAGCGTTTGCGAGACGTAGCCGATGTGGGAGAAGATCAGGTTGTCGCGGCCCTCGGGCATGCGGATCGAGAATCCGCCGTCGGACCCCGACACGACTCCCGTGGCGGTCCCCTGGATCAGGATGTTCACGCCCACGAGCGGCGCGCCGGCCGTGTCCGTCACACGTCCGCTGACGACCTTGTCCGGGGCTTTCTGCGGGGCGGAGGCGTTCCCCCCCCCGCTTCGGACACGGATCACGATCGTGTCGTCGTCGATCGAGTATTCGAGCCGCGTGCCGCGCAGCGCTTCGTCGAGCACTTCGCGCACCGGGGCGTCGGCCTTGCTGAAGGAGATGCCGCCGATTCCCCGCACGGCGTCGCTATTATAGAGGATGTAATATCCCGTCTGCTGTTTGATCCGTTGGAGAACTTCGGCCAGCGACGCGTTGCGGAACGATACGGAGATGCGTTCCCTGCGCTGCTGGTAGGCTTCGCTCGCCGTCGCCTGCCGGGGCGCGTCCCAGACGGAAATCGCCAGCAGCCACATGCATACGGCAAGCCATGGCCTTCGGTGTGATACTGATAGGTAAAGTTTCCTCATAATAGCTGTGTTTTAAGTGACACGAATGCCGCCCCGTCGGGCGGCTTCCCAACTAACCGGCATCAATCGTCGTCACGGTCGATGCAGAGCACGATCTTCCCCTCCTCGACATCGGCGCGTATCTGATCGGTGCGCGCCAGCAGACGGGCCATTTCGGCAAAGGTTTCGTAGCGTTTCACGACGCCCGTGTAGCGTACCTTGTCGGCGTCGACGCCCCGCGGGACGATCTCCACGCCGTACCAGCGCGAGAGTTTGCGGCATATCGAGGCGATCGTTTCGTCGTTGAAGGTGAACAGTCCCCGGGTCCAGGCGGCGTAATCTTCGGCGGCGACCTGCCGCACGTCGAAGATAGCCCCTTCGCGCCCCACGCGGGCCTGCTGGCCCGGCTGGAGCATTGCGCGGCGGTGTCCGCTCCGCACCTCGACGCTGCCCCTCACGAGCGTGGTCTCGATCGCGCCCTCGTCGGCGTAGGACGAGATGTTGAACGCCGTGCCGTAGACGCTTACGGAAACCGTGTCGGCGTGGACCACGAACCGCCGCGAGGCGTCGTGCGCCACGTCGAAGTAAGCTTCGCCCGTCACGGTCACCTCGCGCGGCCCGTCGCCGAAGCGGACCGGGAAGACGAGGCTCGACTCGGAGTTGAGCCATACCTGCGTGCCGTCCGAGAGGCGGAGCGAGAACTCCTTGCCGCGCGGCACGGTGACGGTGTTCGTCATCGGAATCTCCTGCTCGGCCTCCACCTTGTGGTAGGCCAGCTCCTCGCCGGCGATCTCGAGGCGCGTGCCGTCCTGTTCGACGAGCATCCGCCGCCCGCCCGCTTCGAGCGCGACGTTCTCGCCCGACGAAAGGGTCAGCACGGCGCCCCGCACCCCGGGCGTCAGCTGCTCGATGTAAGCCTGCCGTGCGAGCCGTTCGGCCCGGCGGCCGAGCGTCCACCAGC
>ERZ791887.1282-NODE-1282-length-17843-cov-6.412076_pt1 | contig 17843 bp, 7 predicted proteins | sample MGYA00510157_ERZ791887 | MGnify/ENA primary metagenome ERZ791887 (study PRJEB30046, sample SAMN00792112) | human gut metagenome | study: EMG produced TPA metagenomics assembly of the A metagenome-wide association study of gut microbiota in type 2... | reverse complement strand
CAGGGAGCGCCAGCCAGATCGCGTGGATGACCCCGACATCGCGGAGAAAATGTGCCGCGAGCTGGAAGGCATCTTCCTCTGGGCCTTTGAAGGACTGCAGCGCCTTGTGGCGAATCATTTCCGCTTCACCGAAAGCGCCCGCTCCCGTTCCAACCGGGAAACGGTTAAGCAGGACGCCAATAACGTGCTGCTCTTTATGGAAGCCGGGGATTATATCCAGCTCACGCCCGAAGGGAAGGTTGGCTCGCAGGAGCTCTACGAAATCTACACCGTCTGGTGCCGTGAGAACGGCTTTTCACCGCTCAAAAACCGGAGCTTCTCAGAGTTCCTGATTGCCAACCAGAAGAAGTACAGCATCGAACACTCCAACAATCTGACGAACCTCGTCGGACGCCGCGTGTGGGGCTTTACCGGCATTAAGCCTGTGCTAAGGCTCCCACTCAGAACGGCAGACGGATGGCAGCGCGATTGCTCGGATGATAACCCGTTTATTTGAAATTCCCTATAAGTGAGAATTTCCGCGATTCTCTGTGTACATACATACACACATACAAAGGGATTGTACACATGTACGTATGTACGCAGTGGATTCGCATATCTGCAGGAACAAGAAAGGAACACTGAACCTCTATGCACCCACCACCGATCAACCCTTTATTGGAGGAATCATGGCTTTGCTCAAAAGAACGCCTGAACAGAACGCCGCCTTTGAGCGGTGCGTCGGCTTTCTTGCCGAAATGATCGAAAAGTACAGCGGGAAGGTGGAGTTTCCCGTTCTTCCCGCTGACAGCAAAACGAGTTGGGACAGTTTATCCAATCCATCATCTCAAACAAATTCAGAAGAACCATTGACAAATGATATGGCTGCGTAATAAAATGCAGTTGGGACAAAATACACGAACAGTTACTGCACGATTGACAGGAGGTGCACCATGCTTCAGAATCATCCTGCTCCTGAGAGCCGCACGCTGCCCCAACATATCACCGACGAGCACAACGGCCTGAGCTACACCCTTCACGGCGATTATTACTTTCCGGATCTGGAGCTTCCGGAGCAACAGCCCATCGGCAAATGGGGCCGGCTGCACCTCCGGCACCTGGAATCGAACCATCCGGGTCATTTCCAAAGGCTTCTGCTCACGGGAGCACTGAATGCCTATCTGCACACTGTCGATGAGCAGGCCAGCGAGTGTTTCGATGTTCTCATGAAGGGATATGCCCAAAGCTGGGGCATCACCGAAGTCCTGAAGGCTGAAGATTCCATAAAGTGGGTCGGGCTCATGAATCTGGCGCGCGCCGAAGCGGAGCACAACGTGATGACCGAAATCATCTGCGCCTGAACCACCTTCCTTCACCGGCTCGTATCCAATCGGGCCGGTGAAGGCTTCCATAAACCGCACGAGGAGGAATTCCCATGTCCAGAGAAAAGCAGACGCCCGCGCCCATCCGTTCCAGCGCGGCGGAGGTGTTGACCTATGTCGCCTCCACGGGCGACCCGCAGGGCAGCATCGAAATACGCTACGAGGACGAAAACATCTGGCTGACGCAAAAGACGATGGCGCAGCTGTATGATGTGAGTGTCAAAACGATCAATTATCACATCAAGAAAATCTTCGATGATTCCGAGCTGTCAGAGGATTCAGTTATCCGAAAATTTCGGATAACTGCCACAGACGGCAAGCCGTACACTGTCCAGCACTATGCCCTGCAGATGATCATCGCGGTCGGCTTCAAGGTCAACTCCGAGCGCGCCGTTCAGTTCCGCAAATGGGTCAATCAGATCGCAACGCAGTACACCATTCGCGGCTGGGTCATGGACGACGAAAGGCTCAAGCGGGGCACCTATTTGACCGACAAATACTTTGAGGAACAGCTGGAGCGCATCCGGGAGATCCGTGCCAGCGAGCGCAAGTTCTATCAGAAGATCACCGACCTGTATGCCACGGCTATCGACTACGACCGTACTTCCGCCGCCACGAAACGCTTCTATGCCACGGTGCAGAACAAGATGCACTTCGCCGTGCACGGGCACACCGCCGCCGAGCTCATCATGGAGCGCGCCGACCACACGAAGGATCACATGGGCCTGACTACCTGGCAGGACGCGCCGGACGGCAAGATCAAAAAATCCGACGTGTCCATCGCCAAGAACTACCTCACCGAAGAGGAGCTTGGGCAGCTAAACCGCATGGTCACCTCCTATCTGGACTTCGCCGAGAACATGGCCCAGCGCCACATCCCGCTGACCATGCAGGACTGGGAAACCCGCCTGAACCGCTTCATTGAAATGTTCGAATACGGTCTTCTCAGGGATGCGGGTAGGGTGTCTGCAGAAATCGCCCGGCTGCACGCAGAAACCGAATTTGAGAAGTACCGCGTCATTCAGGACCGCGAGTTCCTGTCCGACTACGACAGGTTCCTCCTTGAGCTTGAGGAACACGCCGACGCGGCAAAGGCTAGACCGCAGGAGGAAAAGCCATGAAGCGAATGAAATGCTACATCTATACCTGCGTCTCCACCTCCATGCAGGTGGACGGCTACAGCCTGGACGCGCAGAAGGACAAGCTGCGCAAGTACGCGGAGTTCCAGAACATGCTCGTCGCCGGGGAATACTGCGACGAGGGCAAATCCGGCAAGAACATCGAGGGCCGCCCGGAGTTTCTTCGCATGCTGCGGGACATCGAATCCGGCAAGGACGGCGTCTCCTTCGTGCTGGTGTTCAAGCTCTCCCGCTTCGGCCGCAACGCCGCGGACGTGCTGACCTCCCTGCAACGGATGCAGGACTTCGGCGTCAACCTCATCTGCGTGGAGGACGGCATCGACTCCTCCAAGGACAGCGGCACGCTGATGATTTCCGTTCTCTCCGCTGTCGCCGAGATCGAGCGCGAGAATATCCTTGTCCAGACGATGGAGGGCCGCAGGCAGAAGGCCCGCGAGGGCAAATGGAACGGTGGCTTCGCGCCCTACGGCTACAAGCTCGTGGACGGGCACCTGCAGATTGCCGAGGAAGAGGCCGAGGTCATCCGCATCATCTATGACAAGTACATCCACACCACCATGGGCACCGCCAGAATCGCAAACTGGCTCAACGAGCACGGATACAGCAAGGTCTGCCGTCACAACAACAAGCGGGAAGCCTTCACGGGTTCCTTCCTCATCGGCGTGCTTGACAATCCAGTGTACTGCGGCAAGCTGGCGTACGGACGCAGACATAACGAGAAGATCCCCGGCACCCGCAACCAGTACCACATCGTCAAGCAGAAGGACTACGCGCTCTACGACGGCATCCACGAGCCCATCATCTCCGAGGAGGACTGGCAGCTCGCGCAGAAGCAGCGCCAGCAGACCAACAAGCGCCAGATCAAGACGCACAGCCTCGATCACGAGCACGTCCTGTCCGGGCTGCTCAAGTGTCCCGTCTGCGGCGGCGGTATGTACGGCAACGTGAACCGCAAGAAGAAGGGCGACGGCACGTACTACCGCGACTACTTCTACTACGCCTGCAAGCACCGCCTGCATGTGGACGGCAAGCGCTGTGACTATCACCACCAGTGGGGCGAGGAAATCATCGACGGCGCGGTGGAGGAGATCATCCACAAGCTGGTCAACACCCCCGCCTTTGAGCAGGGCATCCGGGAGAAGATCGGCGGCAAGCTGGACACCGCCGAGCTCGACACGGAGATGGAGACCCTGCGCAAGCAGCTCCGTCAGCTCACGGGCACCAAGGACAGGCTGGGCGAGCAGATCGACGCGCTCGATTTCGACGACCCGCATTACACCCGCAAGGCGCAGGACCTGCAGGAGCGGCAGAACAGGGTCTACGACCAGATCGCCTCCATCGAGGTCAGCATCGCCGAGGTGCGGACCCGCATGGACAACATCCGCCAGCGCCGGATTTCCACCGACAACGTCTATCAATTCCTGCTCTACTTCGACAAGCTGTACGACCAGTTCACCGATCTGGAGAAAAAGACCTTCATGAACAGCTTCATCGAGCGCGTGGAGATTTACCCGGAGCGTCGGAGCGACGGACGCATCGTGAAGCGCATCGAGTTCCGTTTTCCCGTGTATTTTAACGGCTCGGAAATCACTGGACTTGGTTGGAACGAAACGGATATGTCGGAGACGGTATGTGCATTGTCCAACTTCAAAGCAAGGACCATATCGAGATTGAAGTGAAGATGGACGAGCTGGATTTGACTGCCGCGGAGAAAAAGGCAACCTACGAGGAAATCAAAGCGTATGTTCTGGAACATAATGGATTGAAGGTCAGCTACCTCTATATCGCACAGGTGAAGCAGAAATGTGGCATTATTGAGCGTGAGAATTACAACAAGCCGAAGTCTGAGGAGGCAAAGCAGCCACACTGTCCGCCAGACAAGGAAACTGCGATTGTCGAGGCGCTCAAATTCTATGAGCTGATTGCTCCTTAGCGTGTGTTTCTAAAATGAGACCGGTGCAATTTTGGCATCTTTTCTTGCACTTCTCGATTTACCGCCAGTAAACCTTCGGTTTTCATCCTTGAATTGCAAGAAAATCTGCTTGAAACTGCACCGGTCTCATTTTAGAAACGCACTATAGTTCTGCGAAATCCAACGGCACATATCAACATAGATGTGGATGCGGACAAAATGGTGCAAGATAAAAGAGGTTCTTCACGGAATCTTGTTGGTTGCCCCCAAGATTCCGCGAAGAACCAAGTGATGTGGGAATTACTCCGTAATGTAGGTGTACCGCATGTTGTAGCTCTTTGCGTACTGCTCAGCGGCGGAGTCCGGCAGGACTTCCAGAACAAGGTTCGGACAGTTATGGAAAGGGCTGTTAACGAAAGGCGAGTAGCCAAAACTCGTTAGCTTGCGAAGATTGCCCAGCAATGCAAGCGACTCGCATCCGGAGAAGGCAAATTGATCGACGCTTTCCAAACTGCCCAGATTCGGAATTGAGGTCAGTTTTGTGCAGCCGGAAAACCCATATTTTCCGATAGCGGTTACATTGCTCAGGTCGCCGACGCTCAGCAGGGAAGTGCAGCCCTCAAACGTCTCAGAGCGAATCTCTTTCAGGCTGCTTAAATCACCGACGGTTTCCAGCGCAGTGCATCCCATGAAACACTCCACCCCAATTGATTCCAATTTAGGCATATCGCCGATTGATTTCAGCGAGATACAGCCACAAAAGACAAGAGATTCAATGCTTGTAACATTGCCTAAATCACCGATGCTGACAAGCAATTTGCAGTCGCTGAATGCATTATTCCCAATGGCGGTTAATTTGTCAGACCAGTCAACGCTAATCAACGATACGCAGCCTGCGAAAACCCCGGATTCCAAGTGCGTCAAGCTGTACAAATCATCAACATGCTCCAGTGCACTGCAGCCGTTAAAAGCACCTTGCCCGATAGTTTTCAAGTTGCGCAGGGAACCGATACTCTTCAGTGCAGTACAGCCCATAAATGCATACTGACCGATACTGGTGATCTTGTCCAGTTCATCAATGCGTTCCAAGGCGCTGCAATTTGCAAAACCGTTAGAATCAATGGATTCGACATTACTCATGTTGCCGACACGCACAAGCGAAGAGCAACCCTCAAATGCGGCATAACCAATTGAAGTTACGCTGCTCACATCGCCTACGCTCTCTAATGCGCTGCAGGAAGCGAATGTGGAGGAGTCGATGACTGTAACTTTGCTTAAATCACCAATGGTTTTTAGCGATTTGCAGCCGTAGAAGGTATGGCTTCCGAGTGTCGTTACATTTGCCAGAATTTCGACGTTGGTTAAGGTGGTGCAGTAAGCGAATGCACCGGTGTCAATGCTATCCAGCATGGGCATTCCATCAAGGCTCGTCAGTTTGCTGCAACTCTCAAATGCACTACTGCCAATGCTTTTTAGTATGGGCATTTCACCAAGACTTGCCAGCATACTGCAGCCCGAAAATGCACTACTGCCAATGCTATCCAGCATGGGCATCTCATCAAGGCTGGTCAATGTTTTGCAGCCAGAAAACGCATAGTTGCCAATGGTGCGAACATTGGGCAGGGAACCGATGCTTGTTAGCGCATTACAGGACGAAAATGCAGACTCGCCGATGGTACGAACATTGGACATGTCTCCGATGCTCGTCAGTTTGCGGCAGCCAGAGAATGCGCTCTCTCCAATGCTGGTGGCGCTGCTCAAATCGCCAACCGAAACCAGATTTGACGTATAGAAGAACAGCCTGTCAGGAACGACCTTCAAGCTGCTTAAATCGCCAACTGTGGTTAGCGCAGTGCAGCCATCAAAAACTTTCTCGCTGATGCTTGTCACACTGCTTAAATCACCAACGGTTTTCAGCGATTTGCAATTGCGGAATGTCTCTCGATTCAAGACGGTCAGCTTTTCCAAGCCGCTAATGCTGGTCAGTGATTCACAGCCGTAGAAGGCACCATACGCTATGCGTGTAACATTGCCGAGTTCCCCGATGCTTTGCAGGGAAGTACACTGCTTGAACGCATTTGCGCCGATGAAAGTAACGCTGCTGAGACTGCCAACGGTTTTCAGCGAAGTGCACTGATAGAAGGCGTTTTCGCCGATGGAAGTAACGCTGCTGAGATCTCCGATGCTTTCCAGTGACGCACAGGCATAGTCTTTTGACATGCCTTCGTCCGGAATCCAACGGCTGGAAACCCCAAAGGCAGAGTCGCCGATGCTTTCCAAATGGGGCATATCACCAACCCGAACCAAGGAGGTGCAGCCTACAAAAGCACTATCGCCAATACTTGTTACATTGCTCAAATGCTCCATGGATGTGAGCGATTCGCAATCTCTGAAAGCGTAAGCACCAATGGTGGTCACATTATCGGTGTTATCAAGTGTTTCCAACGCATAGCAGCTGGAGAATGCGTATACGCCAATGCTCGTCACATTCTCCAAACCTTCTACGCTTTGCAGATTGGTACAGCTGGCAAATGCGCTATCCGGAATGGCAGAAATGTTCGTTAGACCGCTAATGGTGGTCATGGCGCAGAACTCGAAAGCACCGCTGCCGATGCTTGTTACGTTGCTTAAACCCTCAATGTTTACAAGTGAGTTACAACCTGAAAATGCGTATGCGCCAATGCTCGTCACATTCCCCAAACCTTCTACGCTTTGCAGATTGGTACAGTTGACAAATGCGCTATCCGGAATGGCAGAAATGTTCGTTAGACCACTAATAGTGGTCATGGCGCAGAACGCGAAAGCACCACTGTCGATGCTTGTTACGTTGCTTAAACCCTCAATGTTTACAAGTGAGTTACAACCTGAAAATGCTTCCGCCCCAATGTGGACGTCATTTCCTCCGATTTCAAGCGTATTCAACTGACAATCGTAGAAAGCCCATCTGCCAATCTTTTTAATATTGTCTAAGCTGCTGATTTCTTTGAGTGAAGTGCAATACCCAAAAGCCCAATCCCCAATTGTTGTGACATGCTGCAAACTTCCGATTTCTGCTAAAGACGCGCAGCTGAAAAAGGCTGAATCACCGATTTGTTCGACATTAGAAATGTCGCCAATACGCTTCAGTGAATCGCAGTAATAATGCTGCTCCGGTTCATCGTCCCAACTGATGGCGTATGAAAAAGCAGACGCGCCGATACTTTTCAGATGGGGCATATCACCGAGCTGCGTCAGTGATTTGCAGCCTGCAAAAGCAGATTCGCCAATGCTCGTCAAAGAAGTCAAATCTCCAACATCTTGCAGTGATGTGCAGTTGTAGAACGTGAAGTCACTGAGATTCGTTACATTCTCCAGCCCATCCACCTTCACCAGCGCCGTGCATCCATCGAATGCGTGCGCGCCAATCTCTGTCACGCTGCTGGGAATCGTAATCTCTTTCAGGCTCGTGCAGCCCGAGAAGGCGTAATCCCCGATGGCAGTTACAGAATCAGGAATTTTCACGCTGACAAGGTTCGTGCTGTTCGCAAACGCATATTCATCAATGCGTTTTACGTTTGCGGAAATTTCGTAAGTCGCGACATTTCCGCCGCTTGGAGCGTCCGCGCTGTCCGCCAGTGCGGGTATGGTCAGACAGCTTCCAACCAGCAGACTGGTCAGGGTAATCGTCAAAAGTTTCTTGGATTTCATGCGTATCAACCCCTTTCTCGATTTCCAGCATACAGCAATTTCAAGAAAAAGTCAATAGCAGAATCAAGAAAATTAAGGAAAAATACAGAAGCTAAATCGAATGCTATGCCATCCACCGTCAAATCAATAAGGTGCTAATACTATATTCAGAAAAAATTGTCAAGAAACGATTACCAATTATATTGACGAGTTGGAAGAAACTGCGTATAATAAATATGGAAAACTGGCAGTTTGCAACAGGGAAAAAGCGGATGGAGGAGATTGCACATGAAACGTTGGAAGGTCACATTCGGGCTGTTCTTGCTTCTTTTTGCGCTGGCAACGACAGTTGCTTGCGCGGAGACAAAGGAAGCGAAAATGGATTGGAACGATCGGACTGTCATTTTTGCCCAGCCGGGGGAAACAATCCACTTTACTTATGATGTTCCAGAAGATTTCGTTGTGACAAAAGAGGAATGGCTGTGGTATTTCGCTTATACGGATGGTCACGGCTCTTTTGGCAGTGGTTCTAATGATGATGAATATGGTGCAACTCACTTTGAAAGCTACACTTATGAGCCAACAGGAATCCACGTCGAATGGGATGGTAAAGGCAGCATTTCACTTTCTGCAAATGAAATGGTGCGTATTCAATTACGATTAAATGGATATGATTATCTGTTTGCATATGTACTTGTTGCAGACCCGGCAGAGTACTATACCTATGAGATTCAGAATGGGGAAGCGACGATTACAGGATATAATAAAGACCTTCTGCGCCGCAAAGTGCTGATTCCAGAAGAAATTGAAGGGTGTCCGGTTACGACGATCGGCGACCGCGCGTTTTATGACATGCCGTCGGGTATCGGCGAGAAATTCTACATTCCAGACAATGTAACCACCTTTGGCAAGGAAGCCTTTGCAGTCAGCGCCTATCTTGATGCGGTTCGGATGCCGCAGAAGCTGACGAAAATGGGCGAGGGCGTATTTGCGGCATGTTTGCAACTGCACTTCTTGGAAATTCCTGATTCGTTGACGGAAATCCCAGACGACGCCTTTGTGAACTGCTGGGGCTACGGATCTGCAAGAGATTACAGTGTTGAGCAGTGCATCGGCAAAAACGTGACCAAAATCGGTAAAAGCGCGTTCGCTGGATGCTGGAATATGGGGAGAGTGGGGAGAGCTTGGGGAGATGGTCGTCTGCCTGAAAAGCTCGAATCCATTGGGGAAGGCGCATTTCAGTATTGTTATAAAATTAAATCATTGGAAATTCCGGCTGGTGTGACGGTCATTGCTGACCGCACATTTCAGGGCTGCGAAAGACTGGAATCAATTCAGTTTGATGGCGATATTACGATGATTGGTGCGGAAGCCTTTGACGGCTGTGTTGCGCTGACTTCGATGCCGCTGTCGAAGTCGCTGAACCTGATTGGCGCGGATGCATTCCGTGACTGCACGGCGCTGACGGCTTTCCAGCTGGCAGAGGGAAACACGCATTTTCAGGTGCAGCAAGGTGCACTGATGACGGCAGATGCCACGCGGCTGCTGACTTATGCTGCCAGCGCACCGCAGCAAAGCTTTGTCATGCCGGAAACGCTGACACAGATTGATGATGGCGCACTCAAAAACCTGCGCTATCTGGAAACGCTGACTTTCTCGCCGACTTTCTGCGATTATCAGGCAGGCATGTTTGAAAATGCAACGGGCTTGAAGACGGTGAATTTCGGTGAAGGTACGCTGACGGCGATTCCTGACCGATTCTTCAAGGGCTGCACGTCGCTTGTTTCGCCCAATGCGTTCACGGGCGTGACGTCTGTTGGCGAATCGGCATTTGAAGGCTGCACGGCGGTGCAATCGCTGTCGTTTGATGATTCGCTGTCGAACATCGGCACAAAGGCGTTCCAGAACTGCACGGCACTGGAAAGCGTGCATATTCCGGACAGCGTAACGAGCCTGAGTGCAGCGGCGTTCCGGAATGACGTTTCCTTGACGGAATTCCAGATGCCGGAGCGCCTCTATACCGTCTCTGCGTCGGCGTTCAGCGGCTGCACGTCGCTGAAAACGGTGACATGGAGCAAGTATCTGCAAACCATAGAAGCAAATGCGTTTGAAAATACGGCCCTGACGGAAATCATCTTCCCGGAGAGCCTGACCAGAATCGGCGCGTATGCGTTTGCGGGCATTGGCACGCTGGAAAACATCGTTTTGCCGGAAAATCTGAATACGATTGGCTCAGCTGCTTTCTCTGATACGGGGATTCAGACGCTGAAGCTGCCCAAGAGCGTCACGACGCTGGGCAACGGCGCGTGGATGAACTGCGCCGCCCTGCGGGAAGTTCAGTGGGAGGCAGCGCTGACGAAAATCCCGGTGAATACGTTTGAACACTGCACTGCGCTGACCCAAATCGAACTGCCGGACGGCATTGTGGAAATTGGCGCAAGGGCATTCAGCGGCAATGAAAGCCTAACCAATGTGACTTTGCCGCGCACGGTGCGGCGCATTGAAAGTGCCGCTTTTGAGGGATGCAGTGCGCTGACGGACATCCTGCTCTGGCCGGACGTGGAGGAAATCGCGGCGGATGCTTTTGCGAACTGCGAGAATCTGACCATCCGCGGCTGGAAGGGGTCTGCCGCTGAAAAAGCAGCCACGTCACAGGGCGTGAATTTTGCCGCGGCGGATCAGGAGATTTCCTACACGCTCAATGCCGCGCAGGATGGCTATCTTGTCAGCGGCTGCGATGAAAACGCAGTGCTGCTGGTGCTTCCGGCTGTGCATAACGGGCTGCCCGTGGTCGGTACTGCGGAAAACGCCTTTGCAAACTGCAAGTACCTGCAAGAAGTGCGCGTGGAAGCGGAAAGTGTGTATTTGCAGGTTTGTGACGGCATCCTGATGGACGCGACAGGTAAAACGCTGCTGCTCTATCCGGCACGGCGCGCAGGAGCGGATTTGGTGATTGACGAAAACGTGACTGCCATTGCAGACTATGCGTTTGCTTATTGCCAAAATCTGCGCAGTATCACCATTGGCACGCAGGTGGAGACAATCGGCGACCATGCGTTTGAAGCAGTGAATGATGCCCTGTGCCTTGTGGTGCAGGATGGCAGCCCGGCGCAGCTGTGGGCGAGCGCACACGGGGTGCGCTATGCCAGTGAAAGCACATCGTTTACCTATCGCCTTGAAGGGGACAAAGCGTATATTACAGGCTACACGGGCACGCTGCCGGAGACGGTTGTTCCGGCAGTGATTGACGGATACCCTGTCTATGCGATTGAAAACCTCCGCAGCCCGATTCTGACGCACGTTGTTGTCAGCGAAGGGATTGAAGTGATTGGGGACTCGGCATTTAAAGCGTATTTTGATTATGAGAAAGGCTACATTCGCACGCTTGTGAGCGTAAGTCTGCCGCAGAGCTTGAAAATCATTTCGGATGACGGTTTCTGGGGACAGGAAAACTTGCAGGAGATTACACTTGGCAGTGTGGTGGAAATTGGGCAATCGGCCTTTGGCAGCTGCACCATGCTGAAGCAAATTACACTGCCGGATACGCTGACAACGATTGGCTGGAGAGCGTTTGAATCTTCTGGCTTGACGTCGCTGACGATACCGGTCAATGTAACCAGCCTTGGAGACTCTTTCATCACAGACTGTTCAGCGCTGACATCGCTGTATGTAGCCGAAGGAAATCCAACCTATGAGATGGAGGACGGATTGCTTTACGACATTCCTGCAAAGACGCTGCGCTATGCTCTGCCGGATGTGTCGGGGGATGTAGTGATTCGTGACGGCACGGTGCGCATTGGCGACGATGTGTTTAAGGAACATGCGATAACATCTGTTCAACTGCCGGATTCTTTGCAGAAAATTGGGAATTGCGCATTCCAGTTCTGCAAGGAACTGAAGGAAATTACCTTCCCGGAAGGGCTGATAACGATAGATGGTTTGGCGTTTGCCTACTGTACACAACTGGGAAATGTTGTGCTGCCGGAAGGATTAAAGAGCTTGGGCGACAGCGCATTCCGCTCCTGCGATAGCTTAACAGAAATAACCGTGCCTGAAGGCATCACATTTATGTCGGGAACATTTGCAACCTGCTACTCTTTACGCACCGTGAATTTGCCGAGTGGTTTAACCCACATGATGAACGGCGTTGTGGAAGGATGTCGTTCACTGGAAACTCTACACTTGCCTGCTAAGCTGGCGGACATCAGCGGCGAGTGGCCCAGCAAGCTGAAAACGATAACGACAGCGTTTGGTTCTGTGCGCTATGTATCCGAAGACGGTATCTTATATGATACGCAGGACAACAGCATCTTGTTTGTGAATGCGTCGATTACGGGAAATGTAACCGTTCGTGATGGCATCACGACAATTGGCACAGGGGCGTTCAAGGGCAGAAAAGGCTTAACGAGCGTCACGCTGCCGGAAAGCTGCACTGTCATTGATTCTTATGCTTTTGAAAACTGCACAGCACTAACGGATATCAACTTCCCGGAAAAATTAGAGTTGATTGGACGAAATGCATTCTACAATTCCGGCATTACATCGCTGAAACTTTCGCAGCCGGGTCTTCACGTTGGGAGTTTTGCATTTACTGATTGCCATCAGCTGAAGTCTGTGGAAATCACATCGACGGACTTTGACTTGATGGAGTGGGCATTTGCAAGATGCGAAAATTTGGAGACAGTAATTCTGCCGCCGCAGGTTTTCCGCATGGAAGGCGGATGCTTCACGGAATGCACGTCCCTGACTACGGTCGTTTTGCCGAAGAACATCACGTTCGTGCATGGCTTTAAGGACTGTACGTCCCTGAGAACTATTGAAATTCCGGACAGTGTGACGAGCATCGGCTATGAAGCATTTGCAAACTGCAAGTCGCTGGAAAGTATTCATCTGCCGGATGGGGTAACGAACATTGGTGGACTTGCGTTTGCGCAGTGCTATGCGCTGAAGGAAATCAATCTTCCGGATTCGCTGACCACAATCGGAGAAGAAGCATTCCGAGGAGTTCCGATTGCTGAAGTTGTCATCCCGGCAAATGTGACCGAAATCGCGGACTGGACATTCTATTATAATAGAGAACTCCGTTCGCTGACGCTCCCCGATGGCTTGAAGAAAATTGGCGCGAATGCTTTCTGTGGAGCGTCCAAGCTCCAATCGGTGGAACTGCCGGAAAGTTTGGAGGAAATAGGGGATGCCGCGTTCCGTGAGAGCGGGCTGACCTCGATTACCATTCCAGGTAATGTGAAGCGCCTTGGCGGCGCATTCATTTACTGCAAGAATTTGGAGAAGGTCTCCATTGCCCCCGGCGTTGAAACGATTGGTGCTGACGCGTTCTTGGAATGCTCGAAGCTGACGGAAGCAACGCTCGCCAGCACTGTTACGACCATCGAGAGCAGTGCGTTCTGCGGCTGCAAGGCGCTTCAAACCATTAACGGCGGTGCGCTCATTCAGTCCATTGGCGAACATGCCTTCACGAGCTGCGAAAACATTGAGGAAATCAATATTTCGCCGAATTTGACGGAAATTTCAGACTATGCATTTGATGGCTGCAAGAAACTGAAGCGCGTTTCGCCGTCGGCGGAGCAGAAGGGCGTTTCTCTGCCGCATGTGAAGTACATCGGCGAGTGGGCATTCAACGTCTGCAAAGCAATTCCGTCCTTCTCTCTGGGCGTTTCGCTGGAAACGGTCGGGGATTATGCGTTTGCTTCCACGTCCGTTACGTCCATGTATTTCCCGGATACCGTGAAGCAAATCGGCATCAATCCGATGTGGCAGAACTATGCCATTCTGTCCGTGCATTTGCCGAAATCACTGACGGAAATCCCGCAAGGGATGTTTGCGCAGGCCGCGCGGATACAGACGCTTACCATCCCGCAGGGTGTGCGCAGCATTGGCACACAGGCATTCCACGGCAATGTTGCTTTGGCAGCGCTGAAACTGCCGGATGGCTTGGAGCGCATCGGCGCAAATGCATTTGGAAACGCGATGCTGCTGCTGGAAATTCCGGCATCGGTTACGGAAATTGCGGATGATGCGTTCAGCGAAGCGGTTGTGGAATTCTACACGCCGTCGGGCAGCGCGGCGCATCAATACGCGCTGGCGCATCAGATTCCCGTGCATTTGGATGAGTCGATTCCGGCAGAATACCTCGGCACGGCTGACCAGCTGGCAGCAAAAATTGTCGCGCAGGTGATTACGGATGACATGACCGACTATCAGAAAGCAGAAGCGCTGGTAGACTGGATGCTCAGCGAAACAATGCTGTCAGACATGCTGCCGCACACATATAGCGGCAAAATGGTGCTTGTCCAGCGTAAAGGTACGCGCTGGGGCTGGGCATTTGCATATAAAGCACTGCTGAATGCGGCAAATGTTACCAATGATATCTACTTCAACGCGAAGGGCATCGTTGAAGGCGCGGGAATTGGGAATCAAACCTCAGTCTTTGTTTCGTATTTTGACGGCGATGCCGTGAATATGATTCAGATTGATGGGCAATGGTATTTCACGCATCCTGCCTTTGTGGAGCATTTCGGAAAGGCGAGATACTTCATGCTCAATCGAGAAACGTATCGCCTGTCGTTTGGGGATGATCCGAACGTGGAAGCCTGCGACAACTACGACCAGACATTCCTCTATCAGGCGTACTCCAAGGATGTTGAGGCGGAGGTTGTGGCGCAGGCATCTGCGTCCTTTACAGAGGGCAAAAAGCTGGTGTATGCGGAAGTTCAGCCGATTGAGGAACTGATGGATGCGAGTTATGCGTATGTGCTGGATTTCGCAGGGCGGCATATGGATACGCTGGACTGGCAGAACGCACAGGGCGAATTTGAGCCGACTATCATTGGCACAAACAACGGCTACTGGCTCAGTGACGACCTGACGGGCGAGTATGCGCAAGTGACGGTGAATACGCAGACGCTCTATCCGTATGGCGCGGAAGTGCGGCTGGATGATCCGGAATACACGGCAGTGCTGTGCGACTGGAATGTGGATGGCACGCTGACGCTGTCGGAAGATACCGAAGAAGCAAGCGTGGCGCTGTTCACCATAGAAAGGGGAGAAGATATAGAAAAGAAACAAACCATTACTGGCAGAAAGGTCTATCATGCGACCTTCACCCCGACCCTGAGCCAGTACATTAACACACTGGCACCGACGGAATTTGACTTGGTGCTGGAATGCCAGCTGCCGCCCATTCGTGATGCTGCACAGCTGGTGGACAACAAGCTGACGCTGACGCTTTCGGATTCACATATTTTCCCGGAAAATGCGCAGCTGGATTTGATTTTCTGGCCGGAAGGCGGCACATCGAGTGCTCCTATAACGCACTTCTATGTGGAGGATCGTGAAGAACTCTACCCGGATGGCAAGCGCGAAATTACGCTTGACCTCTCGGCACTTCGCTGCGACATGAGATACACGCTCTACATTGCGCAGACAGCGGACAACTATGTGGAATCGGAATACAGTTCCGTTACAAGCCGCATCGACATACCGCATACGCCGTACATTGAGACGGTACGGCCTGCAACATCGACGGAAAACGGGCGGATAAGCGACACGGTCTGCAAGATTTGCGGCACATGGCTGGACAACGGCTATGGGATTGCATCGGATCATATTTTACAGCTGCCTGCGAGTTTGAAGACCATTGAGGAAGAAGCCTTTGTCGGCATGTGGCAGGTGCAGCAGGTGAATATTCCGGAGGGTGTTACTGTGATTGGAAAGCGCGCCTTTGCAGACTGTACGCTGCTGCGGCTGGTCATTATCCCGAACAGTGTGCAAACGCTGGCGGATGATGCCTTCAGCGGCTGCCATCCGGTGATTCTCTGCGACGCGGAAAATCAGCAGGTGATTGACTGGGCAAATGCACAGGGACTGATGGTCGTTTTCAAGGAAAGTAAATAATACTATTTCCAGATTCACCTGCGCCATCTGCTTGCGCCTTTTCCATTCTGGCGTCCGCTCATTCCACTTAGCGTAGCGCTGCTACGCTGCGTTCCATTCACGTTAGCCAGAATGAAAAATTCGCGGCGCATCTTGGCGCATTCTTATCTGGAAATAGTATAACACATCCCTTTGGCTGCTTCGGGGACACAGCTTCTCCGAAGCAGCCCCTTTTCTTTTCAAAAAAATTTCGAAACGGGATTGACAAAATGGGCTTGATACACTATAATAGAGACAAGGTTGAGCGTTAAACCTATCGGAAATACGCCATGAACTCGTGAAGGAGGTTTTCCCATGAGAGGGTCGATGAAATTGGTTTCCATGCTGCTGGTGCTGTGCCTGACGCTGGGCGCGCTGCCGCTGGCGATGGCGGAAGAGGTCGTTGATGCGGACTTGACCTGCACGATTACGCTGGGCAACTGGCCCGCGGATACGGCGGCGGAGGCGGAAAAGGCGCTCTTTGAGAGCTACCGCGAAACGATGAAGAAGCAGTACCCGAACGTGACGCTGGTGCCGGATTACTACTCCTACACCCTGAGCAGCTACGTTCCGATGGCGAAGGGCGGCACGGCGCCGAGCATCTTCCAGCCGCCGTTTACCGACCCGCAGCTGCTGATCAGCCAGCATCTTGTCGGCGACGTGACCGATGCGCTGGAGCGCGCGGGCGTGCTGGATGAGTTCAGCCCGTCGTACCTCGAAATGCTGTCCGACGAGAACGGCCGCATCTACGGTCTGCCGCGCGACGGCTATGTGCTGGGTATGCACATCAATGTCGCCCTGTTCCGCGAGGCGGGGCTGGTGGACGAGGAAGGTCTGCCGATTTACCCCAAGACCTTGCAGGAAGTGGCGGAATACGGTCAGATTATCCGCGAAAAGACGGGCAAGGCGGGGCTGGTGTTCCCGGCGAGCGAGACGTATGGCGGCTGGCTGTTCACCAATATCGCGTGGAATTTCGGCTGCGTGGGCGAAAACGCGCTGGAATATCAGGATGAAGACGGCCGCTGGGTGTGCAACTTCACATCCGACGAGTGCGTGGCGGCGATGGAGTACATCCGCGACCTGCGCTGGAAGTACAACATCCTCAATGCCGACGCGACCACGACCGACTGGGCGGGCGCGCATTCTCTGCTGGGCACGGGCGAAGCGGCGATGAACTTCGCGGCGGATGACTCGGTTGACCAGCCGACGTCCAACAAGGGTCTGCCGGTGGAGGACTTCGCGCTGATTCCGTTCCCGGCGGGCGACGCGGGACGCTATGCGCTGGCGGGCGGTACCTGCTACATGTTCGCGCCGAACATTACCGATGATCAGGCGACGGCGCTGATGGCATACCTGACCGTGCTGGGCAAGATGCCCTACCTGAATGACCAGATTATCGAGGGGATGCGCGCGGACTATGCTGCCAAGCGCGACCGCGGCGCCCCGGTTCTGCCCGCCATCAGCGCGTGGAACGATGCGGACTACAACGCGGCGAAGCAGGCGATTATTGACGAATACTGCAATGTCGATATGCGCTTGTATAACGACTTCTTCGATTCCATCACGCAGGGCACGATTACGCTGCGCTCGGAAGAACCCGTCTTTGCGCAGCAGCTGTATCGCGAGCTGACCGCTGTAATTCAGCGCGTCATCACCCGCGAGGGCGCGGATGTGCGCAAGGCGCTGCAGAAGGCGCAGGATTCCTTCCAGGAGTATCTGGATGATGAAATCAATGATTATTAATTTCTGATTCTGCATGGCATTGCATTGTTTGTTGCAGAGGGTTTCGCCTCTGCGGAGGCGACCAAAGGGCTTTCCGATCGCCCTTTGGAAACC
>ERZ791887.1260-NODE-1260-length-18136-cov-5.673635_pt1 | contig 18136 bp, 8 predicted proteins | sample MGYA00510157_ERZ791887 | MGnify/ENA primary metagenome ERZ791887 (study PRJEB30046, sample SAMN00792112) | human gut metagenome | study: EMG produced TPA metagenomics assembly of the A metagenome-wide association study of gut microbiota in type 2... | reverse complement strand
AAAATAGTATAATGATTGAATCCATTCAAGAGCTTTTGCAGAAAGAGGCACAAGCCGTACTGAACATCCCCGTGACAGACGCTTACGAGCGTGCGGTAGAACTTATCGTGGAACAGATTCACCGGCGGAAAGGGAAACTGGTGACCTCAGGTATGGGAAAAGCCGGACAGATTGCCATGAACATTGCTACGACATTCTGTTCCACAGGTATTCCTTCCGTATTTCTGCACCCCAGCGAAGCACAACACGGAGACTTGGGCATCTTGCAGGAGAACGACCTGCTGTTGCTGATTTCCAATTCCGGTAAGACGCGTGAAATCGTTGAACTTACACAATTGGCTCATAATCTGAACCCAGACCTCAAGTTTATTGTTATTACCGGAAATCCGGATAGTCCGTTGGCACACGAGTCCGATGTATGCCTCAGCACAGGAAAACCAAAGGAAGTTTGTGCTTTAGGTATGACTCCCACCACTTCGACCACTGTGATGACCGTTATCGGCGACATCCTTGTGGTACAAGTCATGAAACAGACAGGATTTACTATTGGAGACTACTCCAAACGCCATCACGGTGGCTATTTGGGTGAAAAATCAAGAAAATTATGCGAAAAGTAATTGGTATAGGAGAAACGATTCTTGACATCATTTTCCGCAACGGCCAGCCGACAGCTGCCGTACCGGGCGGTTCAGTATTCAATGGCGTCGTGTCATTGGCACGGGCAGGCGTTCCCGTCAGCTTTATCAGTGAGACAGGAAACGACCGGGTAGGTAATACAATCCTGCAATCCATGCGGGATAGCGGCATGTCTACTGACTATGTCAACGTATTTCCCGATGGAAAATCCCCGGTATCACTGGCCTATCTTAACGAGAATGGTGATGCGGAATACATCTTCTACAAAGATTATCCCAAGCAACGGCTGGACGTGGTTTTCCCAAAACTGGAAGAAGACGACATCGTGGTTTTCGGCTCCTATTTTGCCCTGAATCCGGTGCTGCGCGAAAAGGTCCTGGATTTGCTGGAACAGGCACGCGAGAAGAAAGCAATCGTGTACTACGACCCCAACTTCCGGTCGTCGCACAAAAGCGAGGCTATCAAGCTAACGTCCACCATCATCGAAAATTTGGAATATGCCGACATTGTGCGCGGATCTATAGAAGACTTTTTCTATATGTACAATCAAAGAGAAGTGGACAAGGTATATAAAGACAAAATTCGTTTTTATTGCCCTAACTTCCTTTGTACTGCCGGAGCCAAAGAAATCTCACTACGCACGAATAGCATCACCAAAGAGTATCCTATTCCCCCATTGGAAGCAGTCAGTACTATTGGCGCAGGCGATAACTTTAATGCCGGTATTATTTATGGCTTATTGAAGTACGACGTGCGTTACTGCGATTTAGGACAGATAAGCGAGGACACCTGGGACAAGATTATCCGTTGCGGCATCGAGTTTGCGGCAGATGTATGCCGGAGTTTCAACAACTCTATATCACCGGAATTTGCCAAGCAGTTGCCTCCCGTTAACTAAATCCCCGTTAAAGGAGAAAAAACTCTGTGAAACTCTGTGCTCTGGAATAACAAAAGTCATCAGAATACATATCTTTGCAACAAAGCGAAGATAAGCTGCACCTCGGCATAAGAAATGAACAAGCTCATTTTATTCTGCTCTCGGTTTGCATTATCTTTGCATATATATGCTCAGACAAAAAAACTATGTATAGAAATCTGTTGAACTTGCTAACATGTGTATTGCTGCTACCGGCTTGTAGCGGCACAGCTCCTCATATTTCCGTTGTTTGCGAAGAAAATAACGTCGGGAACAGTATCGTCAAATGGGAAATAGCCCCTCTCATCAAAGGGAACGTAAAGGTATATGCTTCGACTGATCCGAACAATATCCCCGAGGATTCTCCGGTAGCCATAGCAAACATTTCCGATCAGCGAATGACGATTGTCACCACAGACCCTACCAAGCGTTATTACTACACCCTCGTATTCAATGATAAATATCGCGTAAAGATTGCTACCCGCAATGTCAATATCCCCGGCATACAAAACTTCCGTGATATGGGTGGGTATCCGTCATACCCTACCAAAAAGAGAGTGCGTTGGGGCATGCTCTATCGTTCTGCACAGATAGACAGTCTGGAATGCTACTCACGCAGGGAACTGAAGAATATAGGCATCAAGACCATCATCGATCTGCGCTCAGAATCGGAATTAAAAGGTCACACCCCACTGCAACAAGGATTTAATGTAATACATGTCCCTATAAAAACGGGAGATATGGAAGATATCCTGAAAGGAATTCAGGAACAGAAAATAAAAAGCGACACCGTCTACCGGATGGTAGAACGGATGAACCGCGAATTGGTAATGAACTATCATAAAGAGTATCGCCAGATATTTGATATCTTGCTGAACAGTACCAATTACCCTGTCGTTATCCATTGCTCCTCCGGCAAAGGACGCACCGGCATCGCTTCGGCACTGATCCTCGCCTCCCTCGGCGTGAACAGCGACATCATTATGGAAGACTACCGCCTAAGCAACGATTACTTCAACATTCCCAGCGCTTCCAGTTATGCCTACAACCTGCCCGCACGCTCGCAAGAGGCCATTACGACCATCTATTCGGCAAGGGAAGATTTCCTGAACGCCGCCAAGGAGGAAATAGAGCGTCGGTACGGTGATGTAGACACGTATCTGCAAAGAGCTATCGGACTCACCAAAGAAGAAATAAAGAAGCTGCAAAGCATTCTGCTGGTGAAAAACGATTAGTAATAAAAAAATAGCCCTGTTATTCAATTTTATCGCTGATAACTAATCACTAATCACTAAATTTGTTCTATCTTTGTGCCCGAATATAAAGATATACAAAGATTTAATGAAGAATTTTGAAGAGCTCGGTCTGTCGCCGGAGATACGCCGCGCCATTGAAGAAATGGGATATGAGTGTCCCATGCCGGTACAAGAGGAAGTGATTCCTTACCTTTTAGGAGAAAATAATGATGTTGTAGCACTTGCACAAACAGGAACGGGGAAAACCGCCGCATTCGGCCTGCCACTTATCCAGAAAATTAATGTAAAGAACCGGATTCCACAATCCCTTATACTTTGCCCTACACGCGAACTTTGCTTGCAGATTGCAGGTGATCTGAATGATTATTCCAAATACATCACCGGATTGAGGGTATTGCCTGTATATGGTGGTTCATCCATAGACAGCCAGATACGCGCCCTGAAACAGGGTGTACATATCATTGTCGCCACCCCGGGACGCTTGCTCGACCTGATGGAGCGCAAAACAGTATCCCTCACCACCATCCAGAACGTAGTGATGGACGAGGCTGACGAAATGCTGAACATGGGATTCACGGACAGCATCAACGCCATTCTTGCCGATGTACCGCAAGAGCGTAACACCCTGTTATTCTCCGCCACTATGAGCCCGGAGATTGCACGCATTTCAAAGAAGTATCTGCGTGACGCCAAAGAAATCACCATCGGACGGAAAAATGAAAGCACAAGCAATGTGAAGCATGTGGTTTTCACCGTTCATGCCAAAGATAAATACGCTGCCCTGAAACGCATCGTAGACTATTACCCGCAAATATATGGTATCATTTTCTGCCGTACACGAAAAGAAACGCAGGAGATTGCCGACAAGCTGATGCAGGACGGTTATAACGCTGACTCACTGCACGGAGAATTAAGCCAGGCACAACGTGATACCGTCATGCAGAAATTCCGTATCCGCAACCTGCAAATCCTGGTTGCCACGGACGTTGCCGCCCGCGGACTGGATGTGGACGATCTGACCCACGTCATCAATTATGGCTTGCCGGATGATACCGAAAGCTACACTCACCGTAGCGGACGTACAGGACGTGCCGGAAAGACAGGTACTTCCATCGCCATCATCAACCTGCGCGAGAAAGGTAAAATGCGTGAAATCGAACGGATTATCAGCAAGAAGTTTATTGTTGGTGAAATGCCTACCGGTAAACAGATTTGCGAGAAACAGCTGCTGAAAGTAATCGATGACCTGGAAAAGGTGAAGGTGAATGAGGAAGATATGGCTGATTTCATGCCTGAAATATACCGTAAACTGGACTGGTTGAGCAAAGAAGACCTGATCAAGCGTATGGTTTCTCATGAATTCAACCGCTTCTCAGAATATTACCGCAATCGCGAAGAAATAGAAATGCCTACCGACAGCCGTGGTGAACGCAACAGCAGAGGCGGCAGCGAACGCACCGGTGATCGCAACAGCCGCAAAGCAGATCCGGGATTCACCCGACTGTTCATCAATCTGGGTAAGATGGATAACTTCTTCCCAAATGAGCTGATAGGCCTACTGAACGGTAATACCCGCGGACGCGTGGAGCTGGGGCGCATTGACCTGATGAAGAACTTCTCATTCTTCGAAGTAGATGAGAAAGAGGCAGGTAATGTAGTGAAAGCCCTGAACCGTGCGAACTGGAACGGTCGAAAGGTATCTGTAGAAATTGCCGGCGAAGAAGGCAAGGAAGCTCCCAAAGGCAGACGTAAGAGTGAGGGTAACAACTACGGCAAGAAGGAATTTGAAGGCAAGAAACGCAGCTTCAAAGACGAAAAGCGCAGTGATGCATCTGGAAAACGTAGCGATGCCCCCAGAAAAAGTAGAAGTAAATCTGAAAGTGCTCCGGCTGACAAAAAGAAAAGCAAACCAAGCCGCGAAGAGCGTGGCTATACCGACGCCCGCGGCAAGAAAGACGATTGGAGACAGTTCTTTCAAGGCGACAACAAGGAGTTCCGTGATAAAGAGCCCGATTTCAGCGAAGAAGGCTGGGCAAGACGGGCACCTAAGAAGAAATGATTAATAGTGATTAGTGGTTAGTGATGAGTGATTAGCAGTTGCACTAATCACTCATCACTAACCACTAATCACTTATTAACGTGAACAAAGTAAACGGATTCTTATATGGCCTTCTCTCTTCGGCGAGCTTCGGACTTATTCCGCTGTTCACCATTCCTGCCATGCATCAGGGCATGCAGTTCTGGTCCATACTGCTCTACCGTTTCCTCTTTGCCATGCTGGCACTGGCCTGTATACTGTTGCTCGACAAGCAGTCTTTCCGCATCCGCCGGAAAGAGATACTTCCACTTCTCCTGCTGGCATTCCTGTATGACTGTTCCGCTGTTTTTCTGTTCTGGGGATATAAGTTCATGTCAAGCGGAGTAGCTACTACCATTCATTTCATGTATCCGGTGCTGACTACACTTATTATGATGATTTTCTTCCGCGAAAAGAAATCCCCTTGGCGTATAGCAGCAATCGCTTTAGCGGTAAGCGGAGTTTTCTTCCTTTCGCATGGAGATACAACAGGGACTGTTACTTTACTGGGTATTTTTATCGTTCTGCTCTCTGCTTTGGGCTACGCGCTCTATCTGGTCACCGTCAGTCAACTGAAATCCCTTGAAATGAAGGGGCTGAAAATGACATTCTATGTTTTCCTTTTTGGCGGAATCCTTCTTTTCACCGGAATGACAGTGACAGGAGTCGGAGTACAGGCCATCCCGGACCGGATAACCCTGGGAAACCTGGTGATGCTGGCATTGGTACCGACCGTAATATCTAATCTGGCACTGGTACGCGCCATTAAAAACATAGGCTCCACACTCACCTCTGTATTGGGAGCCATGGAGCCTGTGACTGCCGTCTGTGTAGGCATTCTCATCTTTGGAGAACCTTTCACTCAAAGCATCGCCTTAGGCATCGGATTGATTATTTCGGCAGTTACGGTGATCATACTGAAAAAATAGAATGTCCTATTTTCAGCCTGCTCTTTTTAGTATCTATATATAGACACAAGATTTCATCTACCTTCACAGGCAGATGAAATCCCTGAACATCCAATTCAACGTTCTTATCTATTTTTGAATTTAATATATTAATACCCCGGATTCTGGTAATAACCACCACCCTCTTCCAGATTCTCCAGGAATGACTGCGGGAATGGTCTTACCTCATGTTTGCCATCTACAAAGTATTGACCGACATCAGGATTTGTAGACTTCAGATAGGTGCTGGTCAACTTCCCTGTACGCTTCAAATCATAGAACCGTACATACTCCCCACACAATTCTCTGGCACGTTCATCCAATACTGTTTCTACTGTTGCCGCACCGGACAGAGCCTTGGCACCGGCACGCTCACGAACCTGATTTATGTATTGCATCGCATTTGCTCCGCCATTTACATAGATATCGGCCTCAGCAGCTATTAAGAAAACCTCAGGAGTACGCATCATAAAGGTAGCATTCAGATTTCCGAGACGTTTCTTGCTCAAGTTATTAACGTAATAATTGCTGCTGTTATGCTTCATCAACGACGGATAGAAATTAAGCCAGGGACTGACCACCACCGCATTATCATAATCTCTGTGATAATTCATAATCACCGTGTCGGCCTCAGCATATAAATCCTTGTAATCAACATACAGGATTTTTGAATTCTTCTTTTCCGCTACTTTTTCCGCATATCCTTCATCTCCCGGACGAATAAATTCCAGTGCTTTTTCATCAAACACAAATTTGGTATATTTCCGTTCCATCTCACCGGTAGTTGCATTGGGTTCCATGAATGATATTTCCGGAGAATCCAGGTTCTTGTCGAATGTCTTCACTTGTGATTCACTCCATCCTTGGCCTTTGTCTTTGTTACAAGTCCAGGAAGTCTGGAAGAATGCATGATATCTGGGGTCTAACGTACCGTCCTCCTGCTCATACAGATCCAACAGATGTTTTGAAGGCATAAAGCTTCCGCCGGCACGTCTACCCCATATCTGATAATCGGACAAGCCTTCATATTTGTTGCCTGAATGTATATCAGTCTTGAGCACAATGGCCGCAAAGGCTGTGAGCGGACAATAGAACTGTTCGTCATTCTGGTTCATGATCCAAGCCTGATTGCTCACACCTCCCACCACGTAACGATGCTTCCACAAAGCCTCCTTATTCTCAAAATTGTTACTTTCATCAAAAACCTCTTCCAAGGTAGGATACATAAAGACTCCCAGGGCCGCTCCTCCGGCTTTGCAGTCTTCTATCATTTCCTTGGCTACATCCAAAGCCCGTTGCGCATACTTCTTGGAGGAATCGTATCGGACAGATTGCAAGCAAGCTCTCGCCAGCATGCCCATTGCCGATTTTTTAGAAGGACGGGTAGTTCTTTCTTCTACCGGCAACCACTGTACGGCAAATTCCAGATCGGGAATGATGCACTGCTCATAGATATCAAGTGGAGTATCTTTGCCGGGACGCAAATCCACACTTTCCACAGGGGTCATCTGCAATTTCACACCGCCCAGCTGCTCTACCAGGTTATAATAGTACACTGCTCTCATAAAGTGAGCCTCGGCCACCTTCGCGTTCTTTTCTTCATCACTGGCGAAAGGTACTTTACCAGCCTTCACAATTGCCTGATTGCAATAACAAATGCCGTCGTAACAACAATTCAGCGTGTTGGCCATCATATTGTTGGCAAAGTCAGACCCCATACCATATTTCAGGTAAAGGTTGTTGCCATTCTTCTGCGAAGTCCAGATGTCCGTTCCGCCTTCGGTAAGTTGCATGAACAGCCCAAAGCCGTACATGGATCGTTCCATACCGAAATAAACATTATTAAGTATGGTTTGATAGCCTTCTACCGAAGCGGACAAGGCATCCATGGTGTATCCCGAAGGATTGTATTCATCGAGTGAGCAGGAAGCGTTGCTTAATGTCACTGCCATCACTATTACAGTCAGCCAGTTTTTTATTTTCGTAATCATATCTATTCTTATTGAATTTATTAATTAAAAGGATACATTAAGTCCCAAGAGATAAGTCTTGTAGAGAGGGAAGGAATCAGAACCATTATTTTCGGGGTCTGTATGCTTCAACTCGCTCTGAAAGGGCAGTACAAATACATTATATGCTGTTGCGTAAAGGCGGCACTTCTCAAGTCCCAGTGTTTTGCACAACTTCTTGGGAAAGGTATATCCCAGGGTGATATTCTTTATCTTGGCGTATGAACCGTCAAGGTACCTCAACGAAGCGATACCCGTAGTACTGGCAATACCCGGACGGGGGAAGTAGGCGTCTTGGTTTTCGGGAGTCCAGTACTTCGTACCCTTAGGCTGGTTATTGTTATTGGCTGAGTACCATCCGATTGCCTTACTGTCTATCATCTGCCCGTATCTTATCATGGCGAAAACGCTTAAATCAAAATCTCTGTACTTAAAAGTATTGTTTATACCCAGAATTCCGTCAGGCACATTAGAACCCAATATCTGGAGATCGCGCGTATTACTATAAATATGCACACCACCGTCTCCGACCATGTTTCCATTCTCATCTTCAGTGAACTGTTCCACAGTATGAAGCTTTATGTAGCCCGGCTGGCATCCATACTTTGCGGCTTCTTCTTCTTCATCGGTACTCCATATTCCGGCATACTTAAAATCATAAAAAGTTTTAATGGGATGTCCTTCGAACAACTTCTTGGCAATCAGGTCACCGTCGGGCAAGTCTACAATCTTTTCATCGTTATGAGTATAAGATATGGATGAAGTCCATTTGAAATTCCGGCTCTCTATATTGACTGTGGATAATTGAATTTCATAACCCTTGTTGCTGGTTTCACCAATATTCTGCCAAGTGTTCATAGGCGATCCCCAAGCTGTGATGGCGGAAGTGATAGGCAATGTGCGGCTAAATAAAAGATCTTTCGTACTGGAATCATAGTAGTCGAAGCTCAAGCTGATGCGATTGTCGAAGAATCCCAAATCCACACCATAGTTCCACTGATAAGTCTTCTCCCATCCGATAGAGGGGTTTCCGTATGGAGAGACCATTTGGCTTACGGAACTCAGCACACCGTCGATGGATACGGGAGAATAAGTGGCGGCTCCTGTTTGTGAAGAATAGGCGCCCATACCTCCTGAGTTACCGGTAACACCATAACTCAAGCGGAGTTTCATGTTGTTCAGCCAGTTTCGGGTAGCTTTCATGAAAGGCTCCTGTGAAACACGCCACGCCAAGGCTCCGGCAGGAAACGATTCCCATTTATATCCTTCTGCCAGATGAGACGCGCCATCCCAACGGGTAGTGAACGAAGCGATGTACTTATCCTTGTATATATAGTTAAGACGGAAAGCATAAGACATCTTTTGGTTCTGTGAATAATGAGACTGCACACCGAACTTCGTGATGCCCGAAGCCATATTGTGGAACAAGTACGAATCGAGAGGCTGGCCCGAAGCCCGCATGTTGTTATTATCACTCTGGCCATGGCTATAAGAGGTGATTCCGGTCAGCGTCACTTTATGTCCTTTAAGCGGCTCAAACTTATAAGTCAGCACATTGTCCCACAGATAACTGTAGCCATAACTGTTGTTGATGTACGCATAGGGTGCCGAATATCCGTTTTCAACTCCCTGCAATGAATGCGTACCGATATATCGTCCGTTGCGTGAGTTATTCAATGTGGTGCTGATTTGTGAGCGGAATGAAAGTCCCTTCAGCGGCGTAAACTCCAGATACCCGTTGATATTAGCATAAGTTGTACGCGTTTCATCGGCATACTGGTTCTCCATTTCATCTCCAAACGGGGATGTTTGTCCATCAATAAATTCAACATTGACGTTGCCCTTGTCATCGTATGGTTGCCCCAACGGGAAGGCGGTCAATGCTTTCGTAAAGATATTCTTGCCCCGTGAGTTTTTGATTGTATAGGTAAGCGCCGAGCTTGTGCCAATCTTCACCCATTTACGAAGTTGATAGTCTACGTTGAACCTCATGCCATAGCGCGTCTGATTTTCGTTGGAAAGCAAGCCTTGCGTATTGTTATAACTGAAGGAGGTGTATACCTTGATTTTATCACTTCCACCTTTCAATGACAAGTTTATATCTTTCTGAGAAGCGTTTCCTTGGGTGGCCTCATCAATCCAGTCTATCCATTGATTATTTTCATAAGCTTGCTGTATAGCTTCAGAAGAATACATCTGGAAGAAATCTTCCGGATAGTCTCCATTCCGGGTGCGATAATACTCACTCTGATAACGGTACCACTCATCGCCCGTCATACCATGTATAAAGTTGGCTCCACCCGAGATGCTGTATTTGGCATCCAAGTTTACTGTAATCTTTCCTGCGTCGCCTCTTTTGGTAGTGATGATAATAACGCCATTGGCACCCGCCGAACCGTAAATAGCAGTTGACGACGCATCTTTCAATACATCAATCTGCTCAATATCATTTGGATTGAGTTGGTTGTAGCTGGCTCCCTGCACACCGTCAATGATAAACAGCGGACTGTTACTACCGTTGATAGAACGGGAACCACGCAACAGGATATCCACATCCTCTCCCACGGCACCGGATCCCATCATAATATCCGCACCCGCAATTTTACCTTGAAGGGCCTCCATTACATTGCTTGTCGGAGTACCCTTTATGTCTTCCTTACTTACCGACACGACAGAACCACTCAGATCGGCTTTTCTCTGCGTACCATAACCAGTGCTCACAACCACCTCCTCCAGCAAATTCGCATCCTCTTGCATCACAATGTTCAAAGAAGTTCTCCCTTTCAGGTTTATCACCTGTTTCACATATCCCATATAAGATACTTCAATTGGATACTTGCCCGAGGCTTTCAAAGTGAACTGACCGTCAAGATTGGTAACCACTCCATTACTTGTCCCTTTTTCTACTACGGAAGCCCCGATTATGGGCTCTCCCTGGCTGTCCTTTACAGTTCCCGTAATGTTCTGCGCAACGGCATTGACACTCAGGAAAACGAATAGCATACTAAGCAATACTCGCATGTTTTTCAGATTAATAGATGTTTTCATCAATTTTAAATTAATTAATAATTAAAGGTTATTTGTCACAAAATTACCTAACGAATGTTTTTTAACTTTGTATGAGCGTACAAGAATTGTGTCTGTCCGTCTATTACACAGCTATGAACCTGTTATTTCGATTAAAAAACCAATTAATACCAAAATGAAACTACACCTGTCGACACTATTGCTTTTATTCTGCCTTCCGATACTCGGACAGCCCCAACATACAATTACCCGATACAACATTGAAGATGGACTTCCACAACAAACCATAACCGGCATCACCCGAGATAGAAACGGATATATGTGGTTCACCACCTGGAATGGGCTGTGCCGTTTTAACGGACATTCATTCGTGACTTACAGAGTGATGCCCGGTGATGCGAATGACCTGGCGACCAACCGGATAGACGACATAAAGATAGACGCACGCAATCACCTTTGGCTATTGGATGACGAAAGTACCCTTTACCGATTTCATCCGGAAAGTAACAAGTTCGACCGTCTTACATCGCAAACGGCTCCCGCCCAAAATATATTCACTCTTTCCGATGGGGATACCTGGGTATTCCAAACAGATGGGCGTTTGCTGAGGATTACTCCGGATGAGTCAACGATGGCTTGCCGGCAAATTCTGGACAGCTCGTATGGAGTACGCAGAATCATAAGCCTCCTGCAGGATAAAGAAATCATTTGGATCATCTCTGACAGAGGTATTTATAAATACTCCAAGAAAGATAATAAACTGACCCTGGCCTTATCCACACAAAAATATTTCCATAGCTTCAGGAAATACGCAAACAAGTTCGTAGTCGGTTCCGACAATGGTCAACTATATGTTTACGACCCAAAGAAAGATGATTATTCAATAGTGAAGTTCAACACTTCCGCCACACTGACAAGAATCAAAGCCTATGATTCCAGACATTTACTTATCACAGCAGAAAATGACGGCTTCTTCCTGACAAACGGTTATCAGGGAGAGGGAACACACTATACGGCTTCAAACCAACTGTTAAGCAATGAAGTGAATGCACTGTACGTAGAAGATAGCCAGAAACATATATGGATTGCCTACAAAAACACAACAATGATTTCCCGTATCGACTCACTCGGCAATTACCGCAAGCATTACCAACTAAAAATGCAGAAGCATGACAATTCCCAACGGCAAATATCACAAGACCATGACGGGCGGTTATGGGTATTCTCTAAGAACGAAGCCCTTAATTATTATGATAAAAATGCAGATGAATTCCTCTTCTTTTCCATCAGCAGGACCAATTGTGAATCAGCCCCTCCTAAAATAAAGAAGATATACTTTGACAAGCAGAACAATCTATGGATAGCCAAACAGCCTAAAGGACTTGTAAAAGTATCTTTCAAAAAAGATCTTTTCAGTCTCTCCGTACCGGACATAGCAGAATATCCATCTTCCAACGAATTGAGAAGTATAATGGAAGATGCAGACCACAATATCTGGGTTGGAAGCAAAAACGGAGACATACAGGTATATGACAGCAACAAGCGTTTCATCGGCTTCCTAAACTCCACCGGCAGGTTATCCCGGCAAGTGGAGAATTTCGATGCCGTATATGCCTTGCTACAAGATCAGAAGGGAAATATATGGATAGGGACACGCAATAAAGGCCTTATCAAACTAATCCCCAACGGCAAACTGAATTACCAGCTCAAATACTATAAGAATGATCCTGCGGACAAGTTCAGTCTGAGTTGCAATTCCATATTTTCACTAAAAGAGGATAAACAGGGCAGAATCTGGATCGGCACATTAGGAGGCGGAGTCAACTATACAGACCGAGACGGGCACTTCATACATCCGGGCAATGAACTATCGGATTATCCAACCCGCTTTTTAAGAATCAAGAACATCTGTATAGATCACCAGAGCAACATCTGGCTGGCTACAACATCGGGAGTATTGCTCTGCAAATGGAGTAACGGAAAACTGGCATACACTCCCATTGTGCGCAATTGCAACGAAAAGAACAGCTTGAGTTGCGACAATGTATATGACGTGTTTGAAAGCAGCAAACACGAAATCTTTATCACTACCTTTGGTGGCGGGCTCGACAAGTTGACCGGATTCGATAAGCAAAACAATGGAATCTTCAAGAACTATTCTTCTCCACAAATGATTTCCAACGTCCCGCTGACACTGGCGGAAGATAACAAAGGCAATCTATGGATCCCATCAGAAAATGGCCTGTACCGGTTGTTTACGGACAGTGACTCGACCGAAGTATATGACAACCGATTCCTGCCCGAAGGGCTTCTGCTCACCGAAAGCAGAGCCTGCCGCCTATCAAGCGATGAAATGCTTTTTGGAACGGACAAGGGATTATTATCAATGAAACCCGAAAGAATGAAGCGAGACTCGCATGCATCCAACCTTATCATTACAGATATCCACATAAACGGAGAAAAAAAGGAACCCTCCTACCGGTCTTCCGGCATAACCCTCAGCCACAAGGAGAACTCATTCAGCATCAATTATGAGACGCTGGACATGAAATTCCCCAATAAGATAGAGTACGCTTACCGTCTGAAAGGCTTTGACAACTGGAACTATGTGAAAAACAACCGCATGGCAGTCTATACAAACATTCCTAAAGGGAACTACAGCTTCCAGGTTAAATCAACCAACAGTGACGGAGTATGGAGTAATAAGATAAAGGAGATTTCCATCACCATATTGCCTTCATTCTGGGAATCCATTTACGGTACCATATTGTATTTCATTATATTTATCCTCATTGTTGCCATTTCAACCTATATTCTGTTTGTTATCTATAAGCTCAGGAACCGGGTCGCAATAGAGAAGCATATCTTAGATATAAAAACCAAATTCTTCACAGATATGATTCATGAACTACGTACTCCTTTCACACTGATCGTAGCCCCCATAGACCACATGCTCTCACAAAAGGACTTGAGTCCTGTCATTCAGCAAGACCTAGCTCTGGTAAAACGAAACACCAAACATACACTGAAAATCATCAATCAGGTACTCGATTTGCAGAAGATACAGAATGAATCCAAACTTACAGTACAAAGAATAGAAATAGCCCCATTCATCGAACATATTATAAATAATTTCCAGTCAATTGCCATCCAACGGGAAAGTGAAATCACCTTTGAATCTAAAGAATCACCTCTATTTTTATGGGCAGATCCGGATAAATTGGAAAGCATTCTCTTCAACCTGATCACGAATGCTTTTAAATATTCACCCAAAGGAACAGTCATACATCTGTCTGTTCAGGAAACTGATACCAATATCATTCTGCAAATATCCGACCAGGGATATGGCATCAGTCAGGAAAAACAAAAAAGTATCTTTAACCGGTTCGAGAATTACGTGAGTTCCGACATCTTCAAGAAACAAAGTACAGGCATAGGGTTGTCTTTAGTAAAGGAACTGGTAGAGTTACACAAAGGCAAAATCACTTTACAGAGCAAAATAAACGAGGGTTCCACTTTCACCATCTACTTCCGTAAAGGAAAAGAGCATTTTGCACCTGAAACGGAGTTCATTCTATCAGATTATGATGAACGGCCTCAACTGTCCCAAAATGATACTCTTTTTCTGAGAGACAATTACGAAGCAGAAGAAGAGGCTTGTAAGGACTGCGGTAAGAGTTCCATTTTAGTGGTGGATGATAATCAGGAGCTTCTTTTCTTCTTACATACGATTCTTTCCGAAGAGTTTCGTGTGATCACGGCCTCCAATGGAAAAGAGGGATTGGAAAAGGCAATCAAGTACCTGCCGAATATGATTGTCAGCGATGTTGTAATGCCGGAAATGACAGGGATCGAAATGGCCAAGAAGCTACAAGCCAATACTTATACCTGCCACATACCGATTATTTTACTGAGTAGTAAGGCAGATGTGGAAAATCAAAATGAAGGTTTGGAATTGGGCGTGGATGATTACATAACCAAGCCCTTCAGTGCGAGTTATCTGATAGCCAAGATATGGAATATCATCAGACAAAGAAAGCGGATTCAGGCACTGTATTATTCGGAACTCATACAAAATAAAGGAGAAAGCAACATCGATTCCGAAGAGAAAGAAGAACTTCGCTCACTTCCGCAAGCCGATAAAGACTTGTTGGATGGGATTGTCTGTTTCATCAACAAACATCTGGATCATCCGGACTTGAGCGTAGACACGCTTGTTGAAGAAGCAGGAATCAGCCGCTCCGCTCTATTCAAAAAGATAAAGACACTCATAGGTATCTCACCGATGGAGCTCATCAAAAACATACGTTTGAAGAAAGCGGCGGAACTGATCAGAGAGGGGTCGGACAACTTCACCCAGATAGCATACAAGACCGGATTTAAGGACTCACAGCATTTCAGTAAATGCTTCAAGATGATTTATGGAGTAACACCTACTGAATATAAAAAGAAATATCCGTGATATGTATTGAAAGATCAGAGTTATCCTGCCGCTCCTAAAGCGCAAATAGAAACAATTTCTTATAAATGGACCACAGATTGCTGTTTTTTTCATATTTTTGTCCGAGACATCAAGGAATCTTATCCAATATATGAAGAAACATCACTTTTATATCATATTCTTCCTGTTGCTCTGCATCATTAACGAAGGATATTCGCAAGGACTACAATTCTATGGAAACGAAAAACGAATTTCCGAACGCTCCTCTTTTTGTGTGTTTACCGAAGAATATCTTTCTGTAGCAACCGGAACATTTACCATATCTTTTGAATATGCCGCACAAAATACAGAAAGTCCGGGATACATCTTTTATCTCAAAAATGCGGACGGACAGGAAGCTTTCAACCTGACTTATGTGTACGATGACTCCAAAGGAAGTTTCATGTTCGCTCAGGATGGAAAGCAAATTTACCACGCGTTCCCATATCCTGCCGCAAAGTTACATGCGAAATGGATTCCCATCATATTCAAAATGGATATTCCTAATGACCGTATTAATATTAGTATAGGTAATGATCAAGTAACCATTGAGGACATTGGGTTGAATAAACGGACATTTACCCCTCAACTTTTCTTCGGTATGTGCAACTACATTCTGGAAACAGCCTCTTTCTCCATCCGTAACCTGAAAATAAACAACGATGAAGAAAACTGGAACTTCCCCCTCAATGAAAGCAAAGGGGAAGATGTGCACGACAACAAAGGAAGAATTATCGGACATGTCACAAACCCTACCTGGCTCATCAATCGTTCGTATTATTGGAAACCGTTATTTCAATCTTACTCTTCCACTCCATCGGGTTTCGCCTTTGCACCGGAAAAGCAGGAATTCTACATATACAATCAAGACTCTATCATTACTTACAATATTTATAAGCGCACATCAGAACAGCTTCCTTATATGCCCGAAAAGACAACATTCCCGATTCGTCTGGGTATGAACTTTTATGATGAGAGCAAAGGAAATATCTACGCCTACGAGTTGAACTGGGCAGAGACCTTTATCGCAAAGATGAATCCGCAAACCAGAACGTGGGATATGATTAATCAAAACGATATCACTCTTCAAATGCATCATCATAGCGCAATTTTTAATCCTCAAAAGCGACAATTCCTCTTTTTTGGCGGGTATGGCAATCGTCGTTACTACAATACTTTCATAACCTATGATTTGTTACAAGAACGCTGGGATACCCTTCATTTTGCAGGAGATAAAATTTCACCTCGTTTTTTTGCAGGTATAGCGATGAGTCCTGATTGCAAACACGCTTATATCTATGGAGGAAAAGGCAATGAAACCGGTGATCAGAATGTAGGCATCCAGTATTATTACGATTTCTATCAATTAGACTTCGAGACAAAACAAATCAAGAAGTTGTGGGAACACAAGGCACCCTCAGCCAATCGTATTCCTACAAGAGACATGATACTTTCCGAAGATGGAAAATACGTCTATCTGCTGGCCTATCCGGAATACAAACCCGAGACCCACCTGCAACTCTATCGTCTCTCTATTTCCGACGGTAGCTATGAAGCTTTAGGCGATAGTATTCCACTCACCTCGGAAGAGATAGCAACCAATGCCAATTTATACTTCAATAAGAAACTGGAAGAATTCTATTGTGTCACTCAAGAGTTTGAAAAATACGGGCAATCCGCTACACGTATCTACTCACTCTCAAATCCTCCCGCATCGCTGGCAGCCGTAAAATTCTACGATAAACTTAGAAGTGATTCCAAGGACTCATCTATTTGGCTGTATCTCATTCCTATATTGTGCCTTGTCGTAGCCGGAGGCATCCTCATCACTATTAAACGACAGCAATCCACAAAAAAAGAAAAACACCAGACCAAAACGATCTTCTCACCCCAGAAAAGTAATACTTCCGATACAGGACTAATATCAATAATTCCCGCAGCCACCGCTGAAACCATCGAAAAAGAAGAAATAGACGAAACACTTCTACCAGATGCAATTACCAAGCGCAGAAACAGTATTTCCCTCTTCGGAACCTTTACAGCCACAGACAAAAATGGACGGGATATGACCTATATGTTCAGCCCCAAAATAAGACATATATTCTTATACATACTGATAAACAGTATAACCAAAGATGGAGTATTATCTTCCGATATGAATAACCTGTTCTGGCCCGACAAGCCGGATGATAAAATAAAGAACCTGAAAAATGTAACCATGAACCACCTCCGCAAAACATTGCAAGAGCTGGAAGGTATTGAGCTTACCCACCAAAAAGGTTACTTTAAATTAATGTTCACAGATGAGTGTTATTGTGATTATCAACGTTTCTTCTTCTTAACGGATGGTATGAAACGTGCTCCTCTATCAGAGAATGACACGATGGAATTACACAACATTCTCGCACAAGGGAAATTCCTGAATACCATCGAAGAGAGTTTATTCGACTATTTCAAACAACAGGCGGAATCATTTACAGTCAACCTGCTATCCGAACAAATACATACATTCTACAAGAATGGAAGAAACTCCGCTACGATACGTATCTGCAATATCCTGTTCGCCATAGACCCACTATCCGATATAGCTATGACTTATGCTGTATGTACTTATCGTCGCCAGAACAGGTCAGACAAAGCTATACATCTTTACGGCATTTTCACAAAAGAATACCGGAAGGTAATGGATGAAGATTACCCGATAGCCTTTGATAAAGTGAATACTGAAAACATCGGGGGCGTAAAGTAAACTGTGTCATGCGCTGTTTTTCTTTCAAGCTCATCGGTC
>ERZ791887.1250-NODE-1250-length-18234-cov-2.741020_pt1 | contig 18234 bp, 15 predicted proteins | sample MGYA00510157_ERZ791887 | MGnify/ENA primary metagenome ERZ791887 (study PRJEB30046, sample SAMN00792112) | human gut metagenome | study: EMG produced TPA metagenomics assembly of the A metagenome-wide association study of gut microbiota in type 2... | reverse complement strand
GTGTCACGGATAATTCGGCAGCCAGTTCGCTGAGCTTCTTTTTCATTCCTGACGGGTACAGCAAACGATTTGTTTTCAAAGCACCAATGGTATGAAATCCTTGTATGGCAAAAAAGAAGTAATATTTATTGCGGAGAATATTAAATATGATCTAAAAAGGCTCTTAACTGATAGTGGTTTAAGAGCTTTTTTGATAAGTATAGTTGGATGAGTGCAAGAATTATTTATTGACAGTATATAGAATATATAATAATATGTTATTATAAGTAATGAATAAAGGATTGATAATAGTTAGAAAGTGATAACTATGGTAAGGGAATATAAGTAATAATGACAATTATATGATAAAATTCAATTGACGGTACCAATAGATATAAGTAAAATTGATATAATAACAAAAGAAGATGTTGAAGAATTACTAAAGGAGATTGAAAAGCTAAATTTACAAGAAAAAATAAACTGTTCTCAAAAAATTTATAATATATATAATGTTATAAGTAAAGAAGTTTCGGTTGATGGTAAAGAATATTCGGAAACAGATTATGGTAAAATACATCTATATGAATTATATACAGTGCTTAATAATATTCTTGTGGAATAGTAAGGAGATGAATGATATGTATAATGAGAATGACGTTAATACAGCATTTTTAAATAATGCAATAGGTAGATTATTTAATAAAGAAGATTATAATATTGAAAAAAATAGAGTGCTTATTAGCAATATGGATGATACAAAGAAAGAATTATTGAAGGAAACAATATCTAATGTTGTTAAAAAGTATGAATATAAGGTATGTTAGATGTATAAATAACTAAAGAATAAAAGAGGAAATAATAATGAAACATACAATTTTTACCCCATACAGAGTATGCCCATTAGGCGCACATGTAGACCATCAGCTTGGACAGGTTACAGGCTTTGCAATTGACAGAGGCGTTAAGTTGGAATTTGATATAACAGAAGATGGAACATTTGACCTTATCAGCAAGAATTATCCAGGGCATATAATGTTCACGCTTGAAGATGAGTTGGAACGAGAGATGCTTTGGGGGGATTTCCTTAAAGCTGCGATTGTTGCACTTTCAAGAAAATATGAATTAAGGAGAGGCATTAAAGGTGTTATTGAAGGAACACTGCCAGTTGGAGGATTGTCATCCTCAGCGGCAGTTATTCTTACATATCTTAATGCCGTATGTATAGCTAATGATATTCAGATTACAAGACCTGAGATTATAAGTAATGCTATATGGGCAGAGCGTAATTATATAGGAGTTAATGTCGGCAAGCTTGACCAGAGCTGTGAGGTATATTGCAGGAAAAATGGTCTGCTATTTCTTGATACACTGGATGATTCCAATGAGATTATACCGGTAAGTTCCAATATGAATCCATTTGAGATTATGATTGTGTTTGGCGGAAAGGAAAGACAGCTTGCTGGTTCTGCATATAATACCAGAGTTGATGAGTGCAAGGCGGCGGCGTATGCATTACAGGCGTATGCAGGTATGGATTATGGTAATTATAAAGATACATATTTAAGAAATGTACCTATAGGTGTCTATTTGCAGTACAAGGACAGGCTTCCAGAGAACTGGAGAAAAAGAGCTGAGCATTTTTATGGTGAAAGACAGAGAGTAAAAGACGGAATTAAGGCTTGGAAGAAAGGTGATATTGAAGAATTCGGACAACTTATGTTCCAGTCTGGAAGAAGTTCCATAGAGCTTTATGAAACAGGATCTGATAATTTGAGAGATTTACAGGATATATTTGAAAATACAGATGGAATATATGGCGGAAGATTTTCTGGTGCAGGCTTTAATGGTTCAAGTATTGCTCTTATTAATCCAGATAAGAAAGAAGAGATTGCTGATAAGGTAAGAAAAGAGTATATAAAGAGGCATCCTAATTTAGAGAAGGATTTTGCTATTTATTTCGTTAATACAGCAGATGGAATTAAGTTATAAAGATTACACAATATAGAAGAGGAATTATATATGAAATGTATAGTATTAGCAGCAGGTTATGCAACAAGATTATATCCATTAACAGAGAATTTTCCTAAGCCTTTATTGGAAGTTAAGGGCAAAAGCATATTAGACTGGTTGTTAGAAGATGTTCAGTCTACCAATATGGTCGATGAGGTTATAGTTGTGTCTAATCATAAGTTCTATGATATATTTACTGAATGGGCAGATAAGGCAAAGAATAGATTAAGTGGAATGAAACTTACAATCTTAGATGATGGCTCAACAGACAATGATAATAGGTTAGGTGCAGTTAAGGATATAGCATTTGCAATAAATGAATGTAATTTGACAGGTGCAGATAAAAATGTATGCGAAGATGGAGTGCTTGTTCTTGCTGGTGACAACCTTTTGGATTTCTCTATTAAAGGATTTATTGATTTCTACAAAGAGAAAAATACAACCTGCATAATGAGACATTATGAGCCATCTTTAGAAAAGTTACAGCGAACAGGCGTTGTTGAGGTTGATTCTTCTGATAAGGTTATTTCAATGGAAGAAAAGCCTAAAGAACCAAAGAGCAACTGGGCTGTGCCACCATTTTATATTTATGGCAAGGAGGATTTGCCGGTTATTGTTGATTGCGTCAATGATGAGGAGATTAATCTTGATGCACCGGGTGGATTTATTGAGTGGTTTTGCAAGAAACGTGAAGTTTATGCGTATGAAATGCCAGGTAAGAGATATGATATAGGTAATAGGGAAAGTCTGGAGTGGATTAGAAAGAATTACTAATAATAAATTTGATAGCGATAAATTTGAAGGGATTGATATAGAATCTCAAACAAGTGTTGAAATGCATGAAGAAAATACAGCAAAAGTGTCTTTAAATGTTATAGTAGGAGGCAGTGAAGATAATCAGCCATTCAATATTGATATAGTAATGAGTGCTAAATTCAGATGGAGAGATACCATAGATATAGCTAAAGTTAAGGAATTATTAAAAGTTAATGGTGCTTCTGTATTGTTATCGTATATAAGACCTATAGTCGCTAACTTGACTAATAGTTCTCAGTATTCAGTATTAAATATTCCATTTATGGATTTTACACAATCTGATAGTGAGTGAAGTTTTTAATTAATCAGACATTATACAAAAATATCAGACAAATTTTTATTTTTGTATGGTAAATATACTTGAATTATGATATTATTACAATATCGGTGTTATATAGACTTGAATAATTTGATAAAATGGTTCGAAGATATGATGTTTTACAGACATTTAGAGCTTGTTCTACGTTAATCAGGACTGTGGTAGTATGTCTGTTGCTGGGAAATGGGAGTTGTATTTTATAACCCGCTGTTGTGCGTATATAGGAGAATGAAAGTATATGTTTAGAAAAAAGACAGAAGAGAACTTATTGCCAGAAGGTGATGTCAGGCGAATGATTGAGGCAATTGACAATATAGCCTCAGGTGATTTTAATGAGATAGATGCGACGGATTTTAATAATCCGTTGTATGCAGATAAGCTTAATTCAATGCTTAAAGCGGTTAAGCAGGTTAATAATCCAGTTGTTATGCGACTTAATGAAACTATGGAGATTCTTGGCGATAATACTTTGATTAAAGATACACTTAATCAGGTAGAAACACAGACTAAGTCGATACAGCATATGGAGAATGCCAGCCAGCATCTTGAGAGTTCTATAGAGAACATTTCTATGGCTATGGGACATATCCGTGATAATGCCCACGATATAATATCAGTGTCTCATAATGTAACGGTAGATATGAACGATAGTATCAAAGCCGTTAATGCGTCATCTAAGAAGATTCAGTCTATCAATAATAAAGTTCAGGATTTTAAGGGTAAGATTGGTAAGATTGAAGCGATTGTAGACCTTGTTAAGAAGGTATCTAACCAGAGTAATCTTTTGGCTTTAAATGCTTCTGTTGAAGCTGCAAGAGCCGGAGAAGCAGGAAGAGGCTTTGCCGTTGTTGCTGATCAGGTAAGATTATTATCTAATAATACAGCAGAGTCTGCTGGAAGTATAGTCAAGTATGTTAAAGAATTAAGAGATAATATAGATGAGCTTGCAAAAGCAATGGATGAGACTACTATAAGTCTTGGTGAAGGGAATGAAAAGGTAGAGAAGTCACTTGAAGTTATGCAGCAGATGAACGGCCAGATTAATGACATAAGTGAGAAGGTTGACAGTGTCTTTAATGACATAGATACACAGACAGGTGTTACAAAGTCATTTTCTAAGCAGATAGAGAATATTTCACAGAGCTACAGCATACTGTCTGATGACTGCCTTAAATCAGGACAGAGGGTATTCAAGGTGGGAAGATATCTTGATAAGACAAGAAGTGACCTTGTAAGAGGCTGTTCTAAGATTACACAGCAGGATTGGATGAGAGTGTTTGAAGTGGATCATTATATTCTTACATGGAGAGTATATAATAATATCGTAGGATTTGAACATCTTTTAAAGAAGCAGGTAGATGATCCGTCACGTTGTAAGCTTGGTAAATGGATTGCACAGTTAAAGGATGATAAGATTGTAAATAGTTCTGAATTCAAGCAGCTTGTAAAGGCACATAATGATTTGCATCATTATGCAGAGCTTTCATGGCATGCTAATGAAGATGGAGATAAAGAAAAGGCAATGCAGTATTTTGATGATACATATAATGCTTTTTCGCAATTTGATGATGCTTTAAGTAAGCTTCAGAAGAAAATGCAGCAGCTTGGTTATAATGATATTACCGCTATTGTGACATTTGAGAAGTGATTAACAGGAAGAATTAATAATAAAGATTAATAATAAGGATTTATATAAGGGTTGATAAAGGGTGAAATATAGTCGTAATCTATGGTGGACGTGAAAAGCAGAAGTTAATAAATATGGACTTAAAATAAATATTCTATACTCTTGTAATTAGGAACGGAATAATATATTATAAGGTGATATGAATTTTTAAAAGAGAGGAATATATCTATGTGTGGAATAGTTGGATATGTAGGTAAGGAACAGGCAGCACCAATACTTCTTAATGGTCTTGCAAAGCTTGAATATAGAGGTTACGATTCGGCAGGGTTAGCGGTTCGTGATGGGGAAAGTCCGGTTGAGGTTGTAAAGGCGAAGGGAAGGCTTAAGGCATTAGAGGAAAAGACTAATAATGGTCTTGCCATTAAAGGAACTTGTGGTATTGGACATACAAGATGGGCAACACACGGAGAGCCATCAGAGAATAATGCCCACCCACATATATCAGATGATTATAATGTTGTTGGCGTACATAATGGAATTATTGAGAATTATCAGGAATTAAGAGATAAGCTTGTTAAGAATGGATATGAATTCTATTCATCAACTGATACAGAAGTTGCTATTAAGCTTATTGATTATTATTATAAGAAGTATGAGCATACTCCAGTAGATGCCATTAACCACGCTATGGTTCGTATCCGTGGTTCTTACGCATTTGCAATTATGTTCAAGGAATATCCAGATGAAATATATGTAGCAAGAAAAGACAGCCCAATGATACTTGGTGTCAGTGATGGCAACTGCTATGTTGGCTCTGATGTACCAGCTATACTTAATTATACAAGAAATGTATATTATATTGGCAATATGGAGATTGGACGTCTTGCAGATGGTAATATAACATTTTATAACCTTGATGGTGATGAGATAGAAAAAGAACTTGTAGAGATTAAATGGGATGCCAAGGCAGCAGAAAAAGGTGGATATGAGCATTTTATGATGAAAGAAATCCACGAACAGCCAAAGGCAATTGCTGATACACTTAATTCTGTATTAAAGGATGGGAAGCTTGATTTATCAGCAGTAGAGCTTTCAGATGAAGAGATTAAGAAGATTTCCCAGATATATATTGTAGCCTGTGGTTCGGCATATCACGTTGGTGTAGTTGCACAGTATGTTATGGAAGATCTGGCTAAGATACCAGTAAGAGTAGAACTCGCTTCTGAGTTCAGATACAGAAAGCCTTTGTTAGATCCTGATGGACTTGTGATTGTTATAAGCCAGTCAGGTGAAACAGCAGACAGTCTTGCGGCATTAAGGCTTGCTAAGGATAAGGGACTTAAGACACTTGGCATTGTCAATGTAGTTGGAAGTTCAATTGCAAGAGAAGCAGATAATGTATTCTATACACTTGCCGGTCCGGAGATTTCTGTCGCTACAACTAAGGCTTACAGTACACAGCTTATAGCCGCTTACTGCCTTGCAATTCAGTTTGCCAGAGTAAGAGGTGAGATAGCAGATGATGTGTACAGCACATATTTAGAAGAACTTAAGACTATACCTGATAAGATTGAGAAGATTCTTGAAGATAAGGAAAGAATTCAGTGGTTTGCCGCAAAGGTTGCCAATTCAAAGGATATATTCTTTATAGGAAGAGGGATTGATTACGCAGTCAGTCTTGAAGGAAGCCTTAAGCTTAAGGAGATATCTTATATTCATTCAGAAGCGTATGCCGCTGGTGAATTAAAGCACGGAACTATAAGTCTTATTGAAGATAATATTCTTGTTATTGGTGTGCTTACACAGAGTGAGCTTTATGAGAAGACGATAAGCAATATGGTTGAGTGCAAGAGCCGTGGTGCATATCTTATGGGACTTACTACATATGGAAAATATGAAGTTGAGGATACAGTTGAATTTACTGTATACATTCCAAAGATAGATGAACATTTTGCAGCATCACTTGCTGTTGTGCCACTTCAGTTACTTGGCTATTATGTAAGTGTAGCTAAGGGACTTGATGTAGATAAGCCAAGAAATCTTGCTAAATCAGTTACAGTGGAATAAAATGAACTATATCCGTTCCACATAATAGAGTGGGACGGATTTTTACATTATTGACAATTATGTCGAATATAGTATAATTATTCAGATTGCATAAATAATAATATACTATCAGGGGGCTTATGACGAATATTAACAGAACTAAGGAAAGTATACAGAATATACTTATATTTTTTACAGATGCAATAGCGATAGTGTTATCGTATTATGTTGCAGGAATAATCTGGCTGGGGTTATATTGGGGAATGAATAACAGACAGATTTTTAGTGAACTTAATAATAACTGCGTATCAATACTGGTTGCGACAGTTATTACAGCAGTATTTTATAATGTCAAGAATGATTTTATAAGCAGAGGTTATTTTGAAGAATTCAGGTCAGTAGTATGCAAGAGTGCACTGTTTGCTGCTATACTCGCTGTCTATGAATTATTAAGAAGAGATGCAGAAGGCATCCAGAGAGGCATATATATTGTTACAGTTATCGTTGCAATAGTTATTATGTATGTATCAAGACTGCTTGTTAAGGCATATCTTAAATCACATAACGAAAGCAAGAGGGCAAGCCGTGTCATAATGGTTACAGTTAAGGACAGGGCTAAGAATACACTTTCAAAGATTGATGAGAAGGACGACTGGTTAAGAAAGATAGACGGAATTGTAATTATGGATGAGAATATGACGGGTCAGGATATCAATGGAGTTCCAGTTGTCGCAGATATCCATACTATGATGAAGTTTATTAAGAATGAAATCGTTGATGAAGTCTACATAGATGTTACAGATCGCATAAGAGAACGTATCAAGCCTATGGTTATGGAACTTGAGGATATTGGTGTTACTGTACATCTTAAGATTGAAGTATTAGATGTATACAGGGATTTCGATGCAAAGCTTGGTTATCTTGGAAGTATTCCAGTTATTACGTTTGCTAACAGGATATATAGCTGGAAGTCTTTATTCGTAAAGAGATGTATTGACATAGTTGGAGCTATCGTGGGTCTTGTATTTATGACAATTGCGATGATATTTGTTGCACCAGCTATTAAGATTGAGTCAAAAGGTCCATTATTCTTTAAGCAGAAGCGTGTAGGAAAGAATGGACGTTATTTCTATATTTATAAGTTCCGTTCAATGTATATTGATGCCGAGGAACGTAAGAAAGAACTTATGGCACAGAATGAGATGAATGGTCTTATGTTCAAGATGAAGGATGACCCTAGAATTACCAAGGTTGGTAAGTTCATAAGAAAGACAAGTATAGACGAGCTTCCTCAGTTTATTAATGTGTTAAAGGGAGATATGAGCCTTGTCGGAACAAGACCACCTACGGTGGGTGAGTTCAAGCAGTATAAAGGACACCACAAAAGAAGACTGTCTATGAAGCCGGGTATTACAGGAATGTGGCAGGCATATGGACGAAATAGTGTTATGGACTTTGATGAAGTTGTAAAGATGGATTTGGAGTATATCGATAACTGGAGCATACTTCTTGATATCAAGATTTTATTCAAGACGGTTGCAACTGTATTTACGAATCACGGAACATAATCAGAGAGGAATATGATGGGAAAAGATATAAAGGTAATAGTGGCTGCTCATAAGAAGTATGAAATGCCTAAGGATAAAATGTATGTACCAGTTCAGGTTGGTGCAGAAGGAAAGAAGGATATAGGTTATACCAAAGATAATACAGGTGATAACATATCATCTAAGAATTCTATGTATTGCGAGCTTACTGGTCTGTATTGGGCGTGGAAGAATCTTGATGCTGATTATATTGGTCTTGCACATTATAGAAGACACTTCAAAGGAAAGAAGAAGTCAGACAATATAATGGATAATATATTGTCATATGAGGAAGCATCCAACCTGTTAGATAAGTGTGATGTAATAGTGCCAAAGAAGAGAAATTATATGATTGAAACAATCTACAGCCATTATGAACACACTCATTATATAGAAACATTAGATTGTACAAGAGAAGTTATAGCTGAGTTATATCCGGAATATCTTGCAACATTTGATGCTAATATGAAAAAGACATATATGCACGCATTTAATATGTTTATTATGAGCAGGGAAAATGTTAATAATTATTGCAAATGGTTATTTGATATTTTATTTGAAGTGGAAAAAAGGCTTGGCGATAAAGAATATGATGCATTTCAGGCTAGATATCCAGGCAGATTAAGTGAGCTTCTTTTTGATGTCTGGATGAATAAGAATGGTTTAAATTACAAAGAAGTACCATTTATGTATACTGAAAAAATTAATAAAATCAAGAAAGTAAAGTCGTTTCTTGCCGCTAAATTCTTAAAGAAGAAGTACAGCGGAAGTTTTTAAAAAGTTATAGAGTTTATGATAATACCTTAATAGTCAAATTTACTATGAGGGATTATTTTAAAGTGCAAAAGTTCTGGTAGATTGAAAGGAATAGTATAATGAGCATAAAGGTATTAGTATTTGGAATGACAGATAATCCAGGAGGAATGGAAAGCTGTGTAATGAATTATTATAGAAATATAGATTGGAGTGATGTCCAGTTTGATTTCTTATGTAACTGGGAAAATATGGTGTATGCAGATGAAGTTACAGCTAAGGGGTCTAAGATATACACAATACCACAGAAAAGCAAAGACTATAAAGCATATAAGAAAGCACTTGATGATTTCTTTAAAGCACATAAAGGTGAATATGATGTATTCTGGTATAATACTTGTACATTAACTAATATTGATTACCTTGTATATGCTAAAAAATATGGAATTAAGAAAAGAATTATTCATGCACATAATTCTGGCAATGAAACTTCAAAGTTAAGAGGAATATTCCACTATCTTAATAAGACAAGACTCAGCCAATATGCAACTGATTATTGGAGCTGTTCAATGGCGGCATCAGAGTATTTTTATAATGAGAATATAATTAACTCACCAAAACATCATATAATTAACAATGCTATCCAGACTAAAGATTATGCTTTTGATGAAGCTGTTAGAAATGAGATTAGAAAAGAATATAAATTGGAAGATAAGTATGTTATAGGGCATGTAGGAAGGTTTCAGTATCAGAAAAATCACGAATTCCTTGTTGATGTTTTTAATGAATATTTAAAGCTTGATAATAATGTAGTGTTGATGTTAATAGGGCAGGGCGAAGGCGAGGAAGCAATAAGACAGAAAGTTGCAGATTTGGGAATAACTGAGAATGTAATGTTTATGGGAGTCCGTTCAGATGTTAATAAACTGCTTCAGGCTATGGATATTTTTGTATTGCCATCGCATTTTGAAGGGTTACCATTAGTATTAGTAGAAGCACAGACAGCAGGACTTCCTTGTTATGCATCTAAAGATGTAATAACAAAGGAGTCAGATGTAACAGGAAATATTGAATTTATATCATTAGATGATGGCGACAAAAAATGGGCACAGATTATATATGATAATAAGAAAAGTGATGATAGAAATAAATATACACAGTTAGTAATAGATGCTGGATTTGATATAAATACAGAAACTAATAAATTTATAAATTATATCCCGGCATAGCGTGTTATAATAACAATTGTATTAAATAAATATAATGATAGAGGAAAAGTGTATGATTAACAAATATTACATAAATATACAAATGGAAGAAACAAATAATGCAGGTTCAAAAGCGGTAAATGATTGTAATGAGATATTTAGAAGGAATGGCATAGAACCATATACACTAAAAATAAAAAATAGTGGGAATAAATATCTGATTAAGCTGAATAAGTTTTTGGAATTTCAAAAAATAAAGAAAATAAAAGATAACAGTGTTTTATTTGTACCACATCCTATATATATAAATAAAAGATTTTATATTGACATATTAAAGAAGACAAAAGAAAAAAAGAATATTAAACTTATATTTTTAATTCACGATTTGGATTCTTTAAGAAAGATGTTTCCAGAATCAGAAAAAGAATTTAAACATATAGATGAAACAATGTATAAAATAGCAGATTATATTATAGCTCATAACAGTTTGATGAAAAATTATCTTGTTAATCAGGGGATAGATGATAAAAAGATATATGAATTGGGTATATTTGATTATCTTGCAGAAAATAATCTGGCTGAAAAGGAAATTAAATATTCAAAAACAATAAATATAGCAGGAAATCTTGATACGAATAAATGTAAATATATAAAGGGGCTTAATACATTAGATAAGTCTGTTAAAGTTAATTTATATGGTCTTAATTTTAATAAAGATATTTTAAATTCTGAATCAATTAGTTATAAAGGTGCATTTCCTGCTGATGAGATACCTTCTAAATTAAATGAGGGATTTGGTCTTGTGTGGGATGGAGATGGAATTGATGGTTGTACTGGAAACACAGGTAACTATCTTAGATATAACAATCCACACAAATTATCTTTATATCTTGTATCAGGATTGCCAGTAGTAATATGGAGTGAGGCGGCAGAGGCTCAGTTTGTTAAAGATAATAATGTAGGAATTATTGTTGATTCAATTGATGATTTTTCAAAGAAATTTGACGAATTAAGTGAGCAACAATATTATGAAATGGTAGAAAATGCAAAAAAAATATCAGGAAAACTTAGAAATGGTGAGTATTTAAGCAGGCAAATATCTCAAATCAGAGATGATATTGAAAAAGCAGAAATTTAATATAAAGAGAGGATAAAATAGTGTTTGATAAAATTAAGAATGATTCAAAAATGAAAAATATATTTATGTTTTTTTTAATTGGTGTATATATTTTTCTGATTACATTTACTAATACCGCGTGGTATGCACTTAATGAAGGCACAAAGTTTTATACTATATTAAAGATGGCAAGATATATATGTTATGCTATGTTTGCTGTTGCTATATTTATTAAAATAATAAAAAATAATTATAGTAAAGAAATGTTGTTTTTCTATATATTATTGGTAATAATATCAGGCGTTACAGTAGTGACAGGGAAAGATAAATTTTTGTTCTTTACGGTTTTATTTTTGGGTGCCATATATGGCATAAGTAGCCAAAAGTTATTTAAATGTTCATTGATCATTCAAGGTGGTCTGTTAATAATAACAATTATATGTGCATTTATGGGATTGGCTGATAATTCAATATTAGATACACAAAGGGCAAGATATTCATTAGGCTTTCTATGGTCAAGTTTATCACCAATATTATATTTGTTTGTTGCAATGTTATATATTTATGCAAGAAAAAGTAAGATGACATGTATTGAATGTATAGCTTTAGAGATTATAAATATACTCCTTTATAAATATACTAATACCAAAATGAGTTTTATTGTATTAACATTAGTTTTATTTGTGTTATTAATAGTAAAATTATCATCAGGATTTAGACAAATATTAAAGAACATTATATATAAGTATAAAAAATTAGTTATAGCTGTGCCTGTTATTTGTGCTTTTATATCGTGTCTGCTTCCATTATATAACCAGCAGAGCACATTGTGGATAAAGTTAAATAACATTCTTTCTGGTAGATTATGGCAGTGTAAAAATGCAATAGTAAGATATGGATTTTCATTATTAGGTGTTCATATTGATGTAGAAGGATTTTCAGTTGCTAATCATGGAATATCAGATACAACTTATTTTATAGATATGGGTTACCTTCGTATTGCAATGGAATATGGAATTATCATTTTATTATTAATGGTAATGATGTATGTATATATATTATTAAAAGCATATAAAAAAAGTGATATATATATGGTAAGCATTATTATTGTAATATCATTCTTTTGCATAAACGATATCTTTCTTTTACATTCTTTCAATGTATTTATAGCGTATATTTTCTGTGATGAAGATATATTTAAAGATATTCCACTGTTGCAAAAATTATCAAAACCAATAGGAGTGGTTATTGATAAAATAAATAGTGTATTTGTAAAGAAAGAGCAGTAATTATGAGCAAACAGAAATCATTAAAACTGAATTTTATAATGAATGCGATACTTACGATGTCCAGCTTTTTGTTTCCGCTTATTACATTTCCGTATGTATCAAGGGTATTGCTTCCGGCTGGAACCGGCAGGGTTTCATTTGCTAATTCGGTCGTAACGTATTTTGTTATGATATCACAGCTTGGTATTCCAACCTATGGTATAAGGGCTTGTGCGGTTGTAAGAGATGATGAAGAAAAGTTAAAAAAGACGGTGTATGAATTATTCATAATTAATGTTGTTATGAGTATTTTTGCTTATGTAGTATTCTTTATTGCATTAGCAAGTGTGCCAAGGTTAAGAGCTGACAGAAATCTATTTCTTATAACAAGTACACTGATATTCTTTAATACAATAGGTGTTGAATGGTTGTACAAAGCACTTGAGCAGTATACATATATAACAATACGTTCAATAATATTTAAGTTTATTGCACTTATTGCAATGTTTATATTAGTAAGAAATGTTGATGATTATGTTATATATGGAGGAATTTCCATATTTGCAGCTTCAGCATCTAATGTGTTTAACTTTATCAGATTAAGGAAGATAATAGGAACAAAGAAGGTATCTAATCTTAATTTTAAAAAGCATTTCAAGCCGGTATTTATGTTCTTTATAATATCCTGTGCGACAACAATATACACTAATCTGGATAATGTAATGCTTGGATTTATGAAAGATGATGTTGAAGTTGGATATTACAATGCGGCAACAAAGATAAAGAATATTCTTGTGAGTATTGTAACATCATTAGGAACAGTGCTTATGCCAAGAGCTTCTTATTATATACAGCATGAAATGTGGGATGAGTTCTATAAACTTTCTAAGAAAGCGATTAAATTTGTTCTGCTTGCGGCAACATCTATGATGATATATTTTATGATATTTGCAAGAGAAGGCGTGCTTTTCTTGTCAGGAGAAGCATTTGGCGGTGCAGTAGTTCCAATGATTATAGTTATGCCAACGCTTTTATTTATAGGTTTAACTAATATTATGGGTATACAGATGCTTATTCCTATGGGAAAGGAAAATGCTGTTATGATATCAACTTTTGCAGGAGCGATAGTTGATCTGATACTTAATGCAATATTTATTCCATTCTTAGGTTCATCTGGTGCGGCGATTGGAACACTGGTCGCAGAGTTTGTTGTGCTTATTGTACAAATGGTATATCTTAAGAAAGATGTAAAGTATCTGTATTCTAATCAAAGCTATTTTAAGATTATAATTGCATTAGCAATATCAACAGTTGTAGCATTAGCTGTAAAGCATTTTATATCAGGAGTGTTTATAAAGCTTGTAATATCAGCAGTGTTATTCTTCGGTGTGTATGTTGTTATGCTTTACATTATGAAAGAAGAAGTTGTTAGTGAGAATTTGAATAAGATATTTTGTAAAATAAGAAAGAAAAACTAATGAATGTTAATTACTTTAAAAATTTATTAGCAAAATCAAAATCAAACAAAAATATATAATAGAAAAGAGGAAAATGTAATGTACGATTATTTAGTAGTAGGTTCAGGTTTATACGGAGCTATTTTTGCACACGAGGCAAAGAAGGCAGGAAAGTCAGTGCTTGTAGTAGATAAAAGACCTAATATAGCAGGTAATATCTATACAGAGAAGCAGGAAGGCATTAATGTACATAAGTATGGTGCACATATATTCCATACTAATAATAAGAAGGTATGGGAGTATATCACACAGTTTGCTGAATTTAATAGATTTACTAACAGCCCTGTAGCTAATTATAAGGGTGAATTATATTCAATGCCTTTTAATATGTATACATTCAATAAAATGTGGGGCGTTGTTACTCCAGAGGAAGCTGCTGCAAAGATCGAAGAGCAGAAGAAAGAGATAACAGGCGAGCCGAAGAATCTTGAAGAACAGGCTATATCACTTGTTGGCCGTGATATATATGAAAAGCTTGTAAAGGGTTATACAGAGAAGCAGTGGGGAAGGGACTGCAAGGATTTACCAGCGTTTATTATTAAAAGACTTCCAGTAAGACTTACATTTGATAACAATTATTTCAATGCTTTATATCAGGGAATTCCAATGGGGGGATATACAAAGATGGTTGAGAATATACTTGATGGCATTGAAGTAAGATTAAATACAGATTATCTTGAGCATAAGGAAGAACTTGATGCACTTGCAGATAAGGTTGTATACACAGGTCCTATTGATGCTTATTTTGATTATAAGCTTGGAACACTTGAGTACCGTTCAGTAAGATTTGAGAATGAGACACTTGATAAGCCTAACTTCCAGGGAAATGCGGCTGTTAATTATACAGACAGGCAGACACCTTGGACACGTATTATTGAGCATAAGTGGTTTGAATTCGGCAAGGATGAAGCTGGCAACGACCTTCCAAAGACAATAATCAGCCGGGAATATTCATCAGAATGGAAGCCGGGTGATGAACCTTATTATCCAGTAAATGATGAGAAGAACGGAAAGTTATACGAGGAATATAAGAAGCTTGCTGATGCAGAGAATAAGGTTATATTCGGTGGAAGACTTGGCGAATATAAGTACTATGATATGGATGCTACAATTGCCTCTGTACTTGATAAGTGTGAGAGTATTTTTGGATAAGAGAAATAAATCTGATATAAAATTAATTATCTCTATAAATGAAGTTCTCATAAAATAAGGAGTAAGTATAAGTGAGTAATGTAGATGTGAGTGTTATTATTCCTGCATATAATGCTATAAAATATATTGGAAGAGCGATAGAAAGCATACAAATACAGTCGGGATTATCCTGGGAGCTTATTGTTGTCGAGAATGGGTCAACAGATGATACATACAATAAATGCCTTTCATATGCACATAAAGATAATAGAGTTAAGGTTATACAAAGTGAAAAGGGCGTGTCTAATGCGAGAAATAAAGGATTGGATAGCGCTGTTGGACAATGGATATGTTTTTTAGATGCTGATGATTATTTATATCCTGATACATTTAAGAGTATTGCAGACATAAAAGAAATAAGCAAAGTGAAGCTTATACATTTTGGACACAATAGTGGAAAAGACAGGGTGGAAAAGGAAACCATTGTATATAATAAGGTTGAAGAATATCTTGAATTTAGATGTAATATGGTAAAAAATCCTACCCAGTATATGACAGTATGGGGAAAATTTTTTGATAAGGATATTATTAATAATAATAATTTGAGATTTGATTCAAAGCTTACACTTGCAGAAGATAGTGATTTTACATTTAGATATATGCAATGTATAAAAAATGCAATAGAAATGAGGACAGAATTATATCATTATTCAAGAGATAATGAGTCAGCAGTAAGAAGTTATAATCCAGAGACGGCACAAAGATATATAAAGGCTATTAATCATACGTTAGAATATGTAGAAAAAGATTGTCAGGCTGTTAAAAAAGCATATAATCAATATATTCTTATACACCTTTTACTTATTCTTGTTCATGATACATTTAATATAAGTAATCCGGCAAATAATAAACAAAAAAAAGATAATATGAAAAAATTGTTAGCAACGAATTGTTTTAAAAAAGCAATTGATAATACAAGGATTTCGGAGTGTAAAGGTTTTAGAATGCTCCCAGTAATATGTATGAAATTACATATGAATTGGGCAGCTATATTGATGGTAAAAGTGCGTGTATATCAAAATAATAAATGTAGTGGAGCTACTAAATGATTACCAGTAATAGAATTGTAAAATTAGATATAGCCAGAACATTTGCAATATTATGTGTAGTATTATGTCACTGTAGTGAAATGATATATACTCAGCAGTCAGTTAAGGTTGCGGAATTGGGAATTAGTTCAAGGATATTTATGTTTGGTACATTTACAATAGGCAGACTTGGAGTTCCTATTTTTCTATATTTGTCAGGGATATTACTTTTGAAGAAAACAATAGATAGTGATGAGGATATATTTAAGTTTTATAAGAATAATCTATTTCCATTATTTGTTGTCAATGAGATATGGGTTATATTATATAAGCTGTATGGAGTATTTGTATTAAATGAAAAATTTATTTTTGGAGATTTGATTAGAGAATTATTATTATTAAAAAATTCAACGATGGTTAATATGTGGTATATGCCAATGATAATCGGTTTGTATATAGGTATTCCTTTATTAGTTAAAATTGTTAAGAGTTTTTCATTTAAAGTTATATGTCCTATTATGCTTGCGATATTCATATTTGAATATATAGAACCTATGTTAAATGTATTTGTCAGAATATTTAATTTTAAAGAAACCTTTTATTCAGATATGAATATACCATATATGGGAGCAGCATATGGACTTTATTTGCTTATAGGATATTACATATATAATAATAAGTTGAGAATAAAAAAAGAATTATTAATATTTCTCTTTTTAGCAAATTATATTATTATATTATGTATTCAATTATATTCATTAAGTAGTGAATCACATTATGCATATAAGGTCTGGTATGATTCGCCGTTTTTATTAATATGCACTGCTTGTTTATTTGCTTTATTTACAAGGATTGATGATAATGTTATAAATGAGAGGATGTCTAATATATTTACTTATATAAGTAGAATAAGTATGGGAATATATTTTGTTCATATCATAATAATAACTACATCAATAAAATACATAAAAAATATAAACGGAAGTCTTTCTTTATACACTATATTATTAATGATTGCAGCAACAGCATTATCAATAGTTATAGTGTGGATTTTCAGCAGAAATAAAAGAGTAGCAAAAAAACTGTTTTTAATTAAATAATAAATATGAATCAACAAGTGGTTAGAAAATATAACTAATAGAAACAGGTGAAGACTTAAGACTTCATCTGTTTTTATTAGTTATGGATACTGGACAAGAAAAAGTGAAAATGGTATTATTACAAATGTTGGAAATTTGGCTGATTACAGTATCAATTTATTAGGTAACTAGTATGATAATATAATTTTATTAAGGAGATGGTATTTTGAAAAAGATATTTATTGGAGCAGGCATTGCTTTAGGGGTAATATTAATAAATGGAAAAAATATTTATGCTTATGATAACAGCTCAGATATTATACAGAAGGGGAATGAATGGGTATATGTAAAAAATGGAGTGCCTCAATATGATTATACAGGAATAAGAGATAATTGTAATGGCTGGTGGCGAGTTGAGAATGGAGTAGTTAATTTTGATTATACAGGATTAGCTGATAATGAGAATGGTCGTTTTTATATAGAAGATGGCAAAGTTAATTTTGATTTTACAGGAATAATACAGGACGGAGATAATCTAGTATATATAGAAAATAGTAAAGTCAGATATGACTACACAGGAATAAAACAGTATTATAATGAATGGTTATATATAAAAAATGGAGTAGTTGATTATAGTTATACAGGAATAGCAGAGAATGAAAATGGCTGGTGGCGAGTTGAGAATGGAGT
>ERZ791887.1243-NODE-1243-length-18360-cov-3.550778_pt1 | contig 18360 bp, 14 predicted proteins | sample MGYA00510157_ERZ791887 | MGnify/ENA primary metagenome ERZ791887 (study PRJEB30046, sample SAMN00792112) | human gut metagenome | study: EMG produced TPA metagenomics assembly of the A metagenome-wide association study of gut microbiota in type 2... | reverse complement strand
AATCTTCTTTACTTTCAAAATATTGATAAAAACTACCACGTGCAATTTCTGCATTTTCTACAATATTTTTTATTGACACTTCTTCTATTGGAACTCTTTCAAATTCTTTTTGAGCAGCTTTTATTATTTTTTCTTTTTTCTCGTTTGGAAGTTTTAAAAATGTTTCTTTTGGCATATTAATCACCACCTTTGAATTTAATAAATCAATAATGACACCGTGTCATATATTATATGTGACACGGTGTCATTTGTCAATAATTTAAATGTGAATTTTTTGTGAACTTTTATAAAATCTCTTTTAATTGCTCTAATTTATTAATTATTCGATAACTATTTTTTCCTTCATAATTAGGTATTTCATTAGGATTATAATAAACTGCTCTTAGTCCAGCATTTATTGCTCCATTTATATCTCTTTCTAGGCTATCACCTATCATTATACATTCTTCTGGTTTATTATCTGCAATAGCATTTACAAATGCTTCTTTAAATGGTTTTCTATTTGTTTTTTCTGCAGAATATACCTGTGAGAAATATTTATTTATATCTAATATTTTTAACCTATTTATTTGTTCTTTTGCAAACCAATCTGTTAAAATAACCATTTCATATTTATTCTTTAAATACACTAATGTATCTTTTACACTATCTTCAATCTTTTCTGGTACACAATTTCCCCATCTTTCAAGAACTTTGTCCATAAATTCAATTGGGTATTGTTTTTTCATATGATTATTTATATAGTTTAACATTAATTTTTTATCAAATCTATAATTGACTTTTTCGTATTCAGAAAATGCTTTTCTTATTTCTTTATATTCTTGTTCTGTATATTGTATATTTAATTCATCTAATGTTTTTTCTATTTCTTTATCATATTCACTTTCCCATGGAATTAGTGTATTGTCTATGTCAAATATTACTCTTTTTATCATGTTTTCTCCTGTTTTATATAATTACATTTTTCTAAATACACCACATACTTTACCTAAAATTTCACAAGTTGGAACTATTATTGGGTCCATTGTGCTATTTTCTGGTTGTAATCTTATATGGTCTGTTTCTTTGTAGAATGTTTTTACTGTAGCTTCATCTTCTATTAATGCTACTACTATTTCTCCATTGTTTGCATTACTTTGTTTTCTAACTAATATGTAATCCCCATCCAAAATTCCTGCTTCAATCATACTTTCTCCTCTAACTGTAAGCATAAAGCAATCTGAATTTCCTACAAAGTCTATTGGAATTGGGAATGTATCTGTTACATTTTCTACTGCTAATATTGGCATACCTGCAGTTATTTTTCCAACTACTGGAACTTCTACTAATTCTTTTTGTGTATAAAAATCTTTTGTTGATGTTTTTTTAGCTTCTCCTGTTGTTCCTTTTAATAATCGTAAAGTTCTTCCTTTTTTGTCTTGCTTTTTGATATAACCTTTTTCTTCTAATTTAGCTAAATATCCATGTACTGTGGCTGTAGAACTTAAACCTACAGCTTTTCCTATTTCTCTTACTGATGGTGGGTAACCAACTGTCATTATTTGTTTTTCGATAAATTTTAATATTGATTTTTCTCTATTACTTAATTCTGGTTTTTTTCTTGGCATTTTTATCACTCCATTTCGATTTTTTAACATCATATCATACAAACAAAAAAATGTCAAACATAAATTTGGTTTTTTTAAAATTTATGTTTGACTTTTGTTTTTAATCTCCTGCAGTATATTTCATTGCCCAGTAACCTGTTAATTGTTTTCCATCAAATGTAAATGCTTCTGGAATTTGGTATCCTGTATCTGTTTCTGTTGATATTCCTTCTATAAATCTTACTTCTGTTCTTCCAATTGATATTTGTGCACTTTGACTTGCTGTTATCATAAATTCATATCTTGGTATCCATGTAAAATATGTTGTTTTTCCATTTGCTTGTACAACTATATTTGCCCATTTACTTTGGCTATAATCATACCAATTACTTGGCATATTGCTTCCATCATTTTTTATTTTTTCTCCTATTGTTTCGTTTCCTTCTTCATTATATAAAACATAATATGTGCAATCTGCATTAAAACCTGTTAGTTCTGGTTTATTCGCATCAATTGTACTTATTTGTTTTACTATTGAGCCAATATATTCATCTGTTGTACTATCTCTTATTTCAACTTGTATTGTATATTTTGTTTTTGGGCTTAATCCTGTATATTCAAATGTATCTGTTGAATTTGTCTTTTCTCCTTTATATTCTCCATTAATATAATATTTATATACTTGTCCATCTGCTTTAGCTGTTCCTGTTATTTCTTTTGTTCTTATGCTTGTATTTGTTGCCATTACTTCTGTATCAAACCTTGGTGCTTCTGCATCTCCTGCTGTATATTTCATTGCCCAATAGCCTGTTAGTTGCTGTCCATCAAATGTAAAGGCTTCTGGTAGTTGATAACCTGATTCTGCTTCTGCTGTTCCTGTTAAGAATTTTACTGTACTTCTTTGATTTGTTTGGTCTAATATAAATTCATATCTTGGAATCCACGTATAATATGTTTCTAATCCATTGTTTCTTGTTACAATATTTGCCCATCTACTTTCTCCATATTCATACCAATATTGTGGCATTTGCTGACTAATTAGTGTTGTACTATGTTCATTGTCATTATCATCATATGTTACGTAAAATGTTGTATCTGGATTAAATCCACTTAAATCTGGTTTATTTACAATTGCTGGTGAATATACTTTTGTCATACTTCCTACTTCTTCTCCTCCAGCATTTAGCCCTGTTATATTTACTATGTTATCTCCAGATTTTAAATTTTCTATTTTTATTGTTTGATTATTTATTTCTTCTGCTTTTTCTATTGTTTGTACTATTTTTCCGTTTAATGCTACTGTATATTTTGTTATTGGATTTGCATCTGTTATTGTTGTATTTAATGTTATATTTTTTAAGTTTATTACTCCTTTTGATACTGACATATCATAATTTAGTGTTGATGGTGTTGTTATATCTCCTGCTGTGTATTTCATTGCCCAATATCCTGGTAATTCTTGCCCATCAAATGTAAATGCTTCTGGTATTTGATAACCTTGTTCTTGTAATTGTTCCCATGCTGTTATATTTTCATTTTCATCTTTATAGTTATTTTCTGTATCTATAAATTTTACATCACTTCTTTGTGCACTTTGGTCTAATTTGAAGCAATATCTTGGAATCCATGTATAATACACTTCTGAGCCATTATTTTCTACTAATATATTTGCCCATTGACTATTTTTATAATCATACCAATTTTCACTTGGATTATCTGTTATCCAATTTCCTGGTGTTAAATTTCCTTTATCATTTACTTCTAAATATCTTGTTTTTTCACTTACAAATCCTTTATTTAATACTGGTGTACATAGATATACTCCTTTTACTAGTTCATATTTTCCTGTTTTTACTACAATCCCTGTTGGTTCTACATATTCTAGAACTTTTATTCCCATATCTCTACACCATTTTACTTGTTTTTCATTATTTTTAGTGTTTTTATTTGATACATAACACATTTCGCCTTTATATACAACTATTGATTCTTTGTCGTTTTCTTTTATGTTTGTTATTATATCTTCTAAATTTATTGTTACATCATCTTTGGTTATGTCTGTTACTATTTCTTGGTCTATTGCACTTTTTAGGATTTCTCCAGCATTTATATTTGTCGTGTCTGTATTTAATGTTTCTGTTATTTTCCACGATACATATAGATTTGTTTTTTCTCTATATTCTGCCATTTTTGTTTTGAATGCTGATTCGTTTGCTCTGCCAAATAGACCATTTTGTGTTACTGCTGATATTGTTATTCCTGCTAGTATTAGAAGAATTACTATTGTTATTACTAGTGCTATTAGTGTTATACCTAATTGTTTTCTATTCATTTATTTATTCTCCTATCGCATTTTCTAAAATCCCGTGCCACACACTGCAACACCTCGACTTGTATAACTTCCGTGATTATTGTCACTAGCAGTAGCAGCAAATGAAAATAATCCTCCATTATCACGTAATAAATAAGTATAATAACTATTGGTCCAATCAGTTGTAGAACCTGAGTGCCATTTAGTACATTTAAATGCATCTCCTACTCTTGCTGATGAAACACTTCCTGTATACGTATCATAATATTTTGCATTAACCCCTCCAAAAATACTTCCTTGAAATCCTCCTGCATTTAATTCCCAGTTACTTCCTGTAAAATATACTCCTGTTTTATTTCCTGTAGTTGTTTTTATTGAACTATTTTGTAATGTTTTTGAATTCCCATAACCAGATGCTGAAAGAATTGCTATCGCCCCATATTCAGTAGCTTTCATCATGTGAACATCAATATTATTATTTTCTTTTGATGTTAAGTCAGAATTTAAACTTTCATTTAATCCCATAGATTCATTTGTTTCTTCCATTTTTCTAATATTCCCAATCCAATTTGTAGGTTTATCTACTTTTTTCACATGAGTATTTGAATTTGCTTGCAATGCTGCTTTTACTCCTCCCATTGGTAATATTGTTATACTTAATGCTAAAAATAATATCATCAAGTATTTCTTTCTTGTTTTTTTCATAATTTTTTCTCCTTAATTTATATTTAAAAATTTAATAACACATTTTAGTAACACCTAAAAGACAACAATATTACATATTTTTAAATATATAATATTCCCATCTTTTAGCTTGTTTATTCAGTTTTTTATTTTTAGTAGACTGTAGTTCTCTCTACAGTATCAAGAGTTACAGCTATCTTAATGTTTTGCATACTTTTCCCCTTTTATTTGAATCTTTTACCTTTTGAATGTTTTTTCTTTTTCTTTTCTTCTATCTCTTCATCATATTCTTCTTGTTCATCTTGATTTTCTTCATTGATATTTTCTTCTGATTCATCATTATTATATAATTCACTATAATAGTATTCTTGACCATTATTTGAATTTCTTTTTTTATTTACAATTACTATAATAATAACAACTATTATTAAAGCTAGAATTCCAATTCCCAAAATAATCATTTCTTTGGTTTTATTATCAATATTGTTGACTGTTGCTTCTGTTATATTTGTTTCTTCTTTGATTTTATTTACTGTTATTTGGTATGTAGCAGTTTTATCTGTGTCTTTTTCTTTTACTATTACAGTAATTATATTTTCACCATCTTTTAAATCTTCATTTCCTGTAACTTCTATTTCTGCATTTTCCACTGTTGGTAGTGTTGTTAGCTCTAAACTCGTTTTATCTTCTTTTAACTCTGCACTGTATTCATATATATCAGTTTTAAATTCTGGTGTTATTTCTATTCCTTCTATTTTTAATTCTTTTAGTCCAAAACTTTCTTGTTCTTCTGTTGATGTTTCTTCTTCTTTTTCTTCTGTATTATCTGTTGTCTCTGCTGATTTTCTTTCAATGCTAATTGTATATGTTTTTGTAGTTGTTCCATCTTCTGCTGTTACTACTACGTTTATTGCATTTGTTCCTTCTTTTAATTGTTTTACACCTGTTCCTGTTATTTTTTGTCCACTTTGACCTTTGCTTGCATATATTTCTACTGATTCTGCTTCATTTGGTACTGTTACTGAATATGAAGTTTTTGCTGCTCTAAATCCAGTAAAATCATATTGTCCTTTTATTCCTAGGTTTGCTAATGTTGCAACATTAGATTTTGTTTGTGGTTGTGGTTGTGTGGTTGAATTTGAGTTTGAACCCGAATTTGAATTATTATTAGAATTTGTATTATTTTCTACTATTTTAGGATTAACTGTTACTGTTGATGTATTAGTTACATCATTAATTTTAAAAGACACTTTATAAGTTGTTTTTTTTGTAACTTCTGGTGCAACAAAAGTATATGTTCCTAAATTTTTTGTTCCTGCTCCCAAAGTTGCATATGCAATTTTTCCTGTTCCACTGTTTACTGCAGCAGATTCACTACTACTTGAACAACCTTTATATGTTAATCCATTATAACTTACTAATTGTAAATCATAATTTTGTAAATTTTCATTTGATACTATTGATATAGTTATTGTTTCTCCAGATTTTACTTCTGGATCATTTGATGAATAACCTGCATTCGATTTTATAGCTAATAAAATTAATGTCAACAAAAACATTTCAAAAAATATAAGAATTTTTCTTTTCATAATTACCCTACTTTCTTTTTTAAATTTCTATATTTGCATTTCCAACACTATATTTTAGTATTAATAGTGCATCAGCGGAATTTACTTTATCATCATTATTTGCATTTGCTGCTTTTAAATTTTCATTATTTAAATTTAATGTTCCAACACTATATTTTAATATTGATAATGCATCGGCAGAATTCACATTTCCATCTCCATTACAATCACCTTTTTTTATAACAGTATATTTATCTTCTACTTTATACCCTGTTGCAACTGTATCTTGTGAACCATTTAAATAATTTCCATCTGCTTTAGTTATTTTAGCTGTTCCTCCAAAGCTTTCTAGTATATCATTTGCAATTGCATTTGGAACTACCATTATAATTTTATTTTCTTCATCTATCTTTACCTTTGAAGTATTTGTAGGTTTATTGTTATTATTGTCATTATTATTTCCGCTATCTTCATTTATAGGAACTAAATACAATTTATACTCACTTTCGCTCTCATAAGTTTCTCTAGCTACATACCCTGTTGTTCCATCTGCTTTCTTTATTTTATCCCAATAAGTTCCATTAACTTTAGTTGTTGCTTTTTCCAATCTAGTTACAATTTCATCTTTATATAGCCATCCAACTGTATTATTGCCATTCACAGCATTTCTTAATCTTATTGTACTATTAACATTTACTCTTACTAAATCTGTTGTTACATTACTTGTTCCATTTGTAGATGGTCTTGCACAATCTGCTTTTGGCATATTCTCATATACTGGTATTATGAATGTATGTGCTGATGACATTGAATTTGTATTTTTATATGTATTTTTTAATGTTAATCCTTCATTTTCTGCTGCCATTAGGTTTTGCATATATTGATTTGAATATAGTCCATTTGTTGCTTCTACATCAAATTTTTGTAAATAAAGGTTATTTTGTCCTTTATGTATGTATTGATTTGCTATAAAATCAATTCCACCACTTATTGATTTTTCTAAGCTTGTCCATCCATATTTTTGTGCTGTTGCTAATCCATTTAATAATATTTCTTCTGTTGAGTTTCCAGAAGCACCTCTGTTAAATGCATTGTAATAGCCAACATACTGACCATTATAACCTTTTCCTGATGTTAAAACTGTTCCTGTTTTTCCTTGTTCTTGTATTAGTCTTGCAACTATATAGCAAGCATTTACATTATTACTGTTCGAAGTATCTATTATTGCTTGTTCATAACCGGCTAAGAATGTTCCTGTTGTCATGTTTTTTATTGTGTTTATATCTGTTTCTGTTTTTGTTAATTCTTCAAATTGGAATATATCAGATTCGTTTATTGAATTTCTAGGATCCATCATATATTTTATTGCTTCTTCTGATGCACATCTCCAATTTCCATTGTCATATATTCTTTCTTTGCAAATTGAACAAATCCATGCTCCTTGATAATTTGCTGATTTGTATATTAGGTTTTTAGGAGATTTTCCGTGTCCTGTATATTCATTTGCTATTACTTCATTAAAATCTAACCCTGTATAAAGTATTTTAAATTTCCAATTTGGGTATTTTTTTTGTAAAGCTTGTATTTTTTCTTTTACTCCTGGATATTTTGAACTATCTATTGAATTAATATCTGTACTGGTATTTTGTGTTACTGCTAGTGATTTGTTTTGAATTAATATTGATGATAATATGTATGTTATCATTGTTAAGATTATTATACTTGCTAACATCTTTTTTAGCATTTTCATCTTTATTGTTTCCTCCAATTCTTTCGTTTTTTTATATATTTTTCCTTTTTTGATATTTTTTTACTTTTTCCGTTTTATTATATCATTGCATATTTTTTTAGTCAATAAATTTGAAAAATTGTAATATAAATGTAATGTAAAAACTTTTTATTTTTTTCATCCTACCAAGTAATATAGAACTCAAAAGACCCTTACATTAAGTAAGAGTCTTTTGAGTGGTTAATCAACCACCTTAATGATGTAAATATTATTCTCTGTTTTTACCTTAAAGATATCATTTCCTAGATGTTCCACATTCTTTACAATGCTTGTAGTCCAGCCTTTCAGTTTAAGCTTTCCACCGATAAACTCCAATTTAGAGCAAGCGTATATTTTTCCTGGCTCAGGTTTTCTGCGAGAAACAGCCATATAGATGTTTTCTGAAACTTCGTCAAACCATACTGAATTAAATTCTCCCTTAACTCCTCTAAGAATATATTCTGTATGCCAGTCACTCTCTTTTTTTTGGATAACTTCATATTCTTTTCCTACAATTAAATCAGTAGGATCTGAACATTCATACATCCGCTGTGTTCCACCATTGTAACGAACTTTTTGTACCATAGCTTTTCCTCCTGTTTTTGTTTGATAATATATAAGTAATAATAATTACTTATATCGTTAATTTGCTACAATTAGGAAATACCTATAGCTCAATTATACATCACTTTACATAAAATTGCAAATTATTTTTTAGAATTTAGAGTTTACTATAAATGCACACAAAATTTTTTTAAAAGGTCTATCAAATTTTATTTGTTAAATAAGCTACCAATATAATTAATTTTACCTTTCTCATATCTGCTAACATTTCTTGAAAATTAGGTCAGTGTGCCATGTCTTTTACTTATATTCCTTAAATTTTTCTTTATTCATAATTAAAAATTCTCCCTTCATTTTGAATAAAAGGCAACAAAAAATCAACCAGATTTATTTTCTGATTGATTTTTGTATCTATCTGTTTTATTAGTTCGAACAGATACGTTATTGGTGCGGATGAAGGGACTCGAACCCCCACGCCGTTGGCACTGGTTCCTAAGACCAGCGCGTCTACCAATTCCGCCACATCCGCATTTCTTATGACATTACTTATAATAGCACATTTAAACTTTTATTGTCAATAGTATTTTTAAATTTTTTTAATTTTCAAAGTTTCTAAAGAAAAAAGAGCATTATTGAAATGCTCCTTTTCCGGATTAGTACACTCAATCATTCAACAGTACTAAGTGGCAATCCATTACAAACGACTAATCTATCTACTGGGATTCCAGCAGCCTCATAGCCCTCTTTTTTAGACGCCATTGAGTCTTTAACTGTTGTTGATACTGTTGTGTTCTCCTGTTTTGCTGTAACCTTTTTCATGTCTCTCTAATCCTCACTTTATATTTATTAATCAGCTCTTAGCTGACTTATTCCATTATATACCTTTTATACTGTTATGTCAACTTTATTTGTGTAATAATGATGCAATTCCTTCTACTAATAAATTTATACTTAGAAAAAGTGATGGAGTATTACTCCACCACTTTATTTTAGTTCTTACTTATTTTTTAAATTTTCTAGTAGCTTGGCTTTCTCCTCATCGGTTAAAGCGTCCCATGTTGCTTGATCATTTTCTGGATCTACATTAATAATGTTGTTGTCAGGATTATTAATTAAGTTTTTATCCTCTTTTTCTCTATTATATTCTTCCTGTTTATTAGAAATTGTTTGAGAAAAATCCAAATTATCAAAACTTGCAATATTAATAGAACCATTTGATTCATCTAAATATGAGATTTTTACCTTATCCCCTTCACGTGTAATAGGCAATTCTTCAGAAACAGTATATGAGGCTAAATACAATTTGCTAGTATCATTATCCAGAATAAAATAATAATATGTTTCACCATTTTCAATATTATTGCCTATTCTAGTTATTACTCCTTCCTGTGTATAACCATATACTTCCCCATCTCCAAAGTCGACCTTTACTCCAACATTATTCATTGCATTAATGTAACTTCTTTTTGCTTCTGCAATAGTATCTCCCACTGCGACAACAGAATAATCTTCGATATTAAGCAGTGCATACTGCTTAACAAGTCCTTCGTTATCTTTTAACGTGCAAAAATATGTTGGCATTCCCGATACATTTAATGGAATTGGTTCTGTAGCACTATAGCCCATATTTTGAACCTTTCCCTCTGCACTACTCATAGCAGCTGCTTCAGTTGCGCCGACCATTTTATAGAATGTTGTTGATTTATCCCTAGTGTTAACCATGATAAATCCAACTGTTCCATTGTCTTTACCTACCGAACTCATTCCTGTATAGTAATAACATTCTCCATTATTATATACAGTTGTCATATGTTCTGTCACAGATAATTTGTCTTCATCTGAAAAATTAAAAACTCCATGAACATATTCTCCGTAATTTTTAATTTGTTTTTTGATAAAGCTTTCTGGTTGAACAATATCAACCCATTCTGGTACATCATTTATAGAATACCACTCGCACTCTCCAGTTCCAGGATCACAAATAATAACTCCCGTTGCTTCTTTATTGCTCCATAAAGTAGTATTCTTATATGTTGTTACGACCCAATATGGATTTCCATCATCATCTAGTTCAAAAGAGAATTCTGTTAATCCAACAGTTCTAAATCCTTTATTTCTAATGTTTCTCTTTAGATCATCCGAAAAGAATGCAGATTCAGAATATTTTATTTTCAATTCTTTTTCATTAATCTCTTTTACCAATTTTACATCATTCATATTTGTAGCACTAACTACAACATATCCAGGTGTACCACTTTTATTGGCTTTCCACTTGAAAAAAGATCGATGATTTAATGGTGCAACATATACGAGTTTTCCATTTACCTGCTGTTTATTGGTAAATTTCCCAACTTCAACTTTTGAACCTAATGCAACTTCATCTCCCATTTTTTTATCTGCTAATTTATCAGCAAGATCAATATCAACAATTGGAATCTGTGATGTGTCGATTTCCACAACATCATCTTTAAAATCTTTTTGATTGATTGTTCCTATTTAATTGTAAAGTTCCTTTGAGTGAAATAAATCCATACCAGCTATTGCACAAATGACAGTTACTAGTATAAAAAATATTATTGCTACTGCGCTTGGTACTATAAAAATCTTTTTCTCATATGTAAAAGCATAAACCCACCATACAATTAATACTATGGCAATTATAACACCAATTCCAATATACATAAAGCCATCAAAATATGCTAATGATAATGTTGGTAAAGTAAAATAATATACTAACCAATAAATAAATGCCACTACTATTGTTCCAATACTTCTTCCTACTAATTTCATTTTGTATTCCTCCATTGTTGTTTTATAGGGTTTTAAGTTTTGTTACAAATAAAGAACTATCCCTCCTATTGATAGTTATCAATTTAAGTATTTTTAAGTGTAACTGTTTTTATTTTACTATATTTCTACTCCAATGTCAATTATGTTAACATTTTTAACGATATTAAATTAAAAAATGTAACAAATCTTGTTGATTCTGCTACATTTTTTATATTTTTTATTACTGTGATAGTTTCTGCATACAAATCTATTTTACAACAAATATAATTATTCCTCCAACTATTGCAATAATAAATCCTATTATTTTTAGTCCAGAACTTCCCTCATTTTGGTCTCCAAATCCAAAAAATTTCTTTGTTATATTTCTTGCATCATATATTAAAATAACACCTGCTAGAACTAATAAAATCCCTAATATTTTAACAACTATATTAATCATATTTTTCAACATCCTTTACTTTTCACATTTATATATTAATATGTTTTGTCCCAAATGTCAAGGGTTTTAGATTTTTACAATTTTTATTCTAAATGGTTTTTATCAACATATATTTATACTAAATTAATTACCCTTTAGGAGGCTTATTATGCGTAAATTTGTTTTAACCTTTATTATATTTATTTTTGTGTTATCTTTTACTACAATATCTCTTTGTTATGACACCTCAAGTTCTTACATTTGGTCTTCTGATTATTCTGCTACCCTAGAAACTTCTTCTTCAATTAATACATCTATTAATGTTGAAGATAATAACTCTTTAAACCTTGAAAGTGGCTCTGCTATTTTGATTGAGCAATCTACTGCTCAAGTTTTATATTCTCATAACAGTCATGAAAAATTACGTCCCGCTTCTGTAACAAAAATTATGAGCATTCTTTTGATTATGGAACAAATTGATAACGGAAAACTTTCATATACAGACCAAATACCATGCTCTGAAAATGCAAGGTCTATGGGAGGTTCTCAAATATGGCTTGATACAAAAGAAACACTAACAGTTGATGAAATGTTAAAAGCAATTTGTGTAGTTTCTGCAAATGATTGTGTAGTAGCAATGGCTGAACATATTGCAGGCTCTGAAGAAGCTTTTGTTCAAATGATGAATGATAAAGCAAAAGAACTTGGTATGAATGATACGACTTTTAAAAATTGTCATGGGATTGATGAAGATGGCCACGTAACATCTGCATATGATATAGCTTTAATGTCTCGTGAGCTTTTAAGTAACCATCCTGATATAACAAAATATACAACAATTTGGATGGATTCTTTAAGAGATGGTAAATCACAATTAGTTAATACCAACAAATTAATTAGAACCTATAAAGGTATTACTGGGCTAAAAACTGGTTCAACTTCCCTAGCTTTATATAATCTATCAGCAAGTGCAACAAGAGATGATCTTTCTTTAATAGCTGTTATTATGAAAGCACCATCTACTAAAGTAAGATTTGCTGAAGCTTCAAAACTTTTAGACTACGGTTTTAGCAAATTCTCTTTTAAAAACTTTGGAAACAAAAATGATGTAATTCAAAATGTTAATGTAAGTAAAGGTGTTAAAAAGACTATTAATGCAATTCTAGAAGACAATGCTGGTACACTAATAGAAAAAGGAAAAGAAAATCAAATAACACAAAATATAACTATCAATAATAATATACAAGCACCACTAAAAAAAGGAGACAAAATTGGAGAAGTTACCTTTACACTTGATGGTCAAACCTTAGCCACAACTAATCTAGTAGCCGAAAACAACATAGACAAAATAACTCCATTCACTACCTGTAAACAAATCATATACAGCTGGGTAGACCTCTTAAGAAGTTAAAAACTCAGCCACAAAAAATTCCTAAAAAATTTTCCAAAATTTTTAGGAATTAATATTAAGACACTAAAAAATTCAAAAAGTAGAGAAGCCCTCAAAAGAAGTATTTATTGATATTGCAGTAATCCGTGGGTGACCGTTTTAGAAAATGTTCGAACGCCAGTGAGTTACATTTTCTTAAATGGGGCAACGAAAATATCAAAAAATACTTCTTTTGGGGGCGGTCAATTTAAAGAGCATTATTTAAAATCTTCTTCATCTCCTCATTTCTCTTAACCTTCTTAGTAGTAGTCTTAACCAATTCCTCCTTACTAAAAATCATATTAGTAATATGCTTATATCTAGGCACAGTCTCATTAACCTCAGTCTTAATCTTATTCCAAATAATATCTTTTAACTCATCATCACTCATGCCCTTATATTTTTCTTCTTTAGCAGTTTCTTTATTTAAAACCACCTTAACAGACAAAGTAATATCATTTTTATCTTTTTCATCAGGTAATCCGAAAACCATACACTCCTCAACTAAATCAATTCTGTTTACTAGGGTTTCTACCTCCTCAGGGAAGATCTTCTTTCCATTTTTTAAAACTATCATATTTTTTTGTCTACCCGTTATAAATATAAATCCATCTTTGTCTTGGTAGCCTAAATCTCCCGTATAGAACCATCCATCTTTTAAGACTTTATTTGTTTCTTCTTCATTTTCATAATATCCAAGCATTACATTTGGTCCTTTTACTCTAAGTTCTCCTATTCCCTTTTCATCTTTATTTACGATTTCTATTGTGTCATTTTCCATAGGAACTCCTATTGAACCGTTTCTTGTTTTGAAATCATTTTCTGCACATATTACTGGTGAAGTTTCTGTTAGTCCATAACCTTGAACCATTTTTATTCCTAAATCATTCCATCCTTTTTGAACTTTTGGATCTAGTGGTGCTCCACCTGAAATTACGAATCTTAATTTTCCTCCTAATTGTTCTAATACTTGTTTAAACAATAGTCTTCTTATATCAATTTTTATTTTTAATAATGCATTACTAATTTTTATTGCATTATTTATTAATTTTGTTTTTCCTTGTTTTTCAATTTCTTTTAAAATTTTATTATAAATTGCTTCTACTAATAATGGCACACCGACAAATACAGATACTTCATATTCTTTTAAGTTTTGTGCAATGTATCTTAATCCGTCTGGAAATGATGTTCTTACACCACAAGCTAGCATCATTATTAATGCTGTTGAACCAAATATGTGATGAAATGGTAAAAATGCTAAGTTTGAATCTGTTTCATATATTCCTTCTACTTTTTTCATTGAATATATATTTGATGCAATATTGTTTTGTGAAAGCATTACTGCTTTTGATTTTGATGTTGTTCCAGATGTAAATAGCAAAATGGCCATTTCGTATGAATTTATTTTTGTTTCTACAAATTCTTTATTTCCTTTTTCATAAATTTCTTTTCCTTGTTCTAATAAAGAATTCATATCTAAAAATCCTTCTAATTTTGACATTGAAATATATTCTTTTATGTTTGTGTTGTTATCATCTTTTATTTTTTGTATTTTTTCAATGTATTTTTCATCAAATACTACAGCATCTGCTTTACTTCTTATTAGTGAATTTTCTAGTTCATCAATTTGTAAATCTTTGTCTAATGGGATTGAAACTATTCCTCCTAAAAGGTTTGTTAGATGAGCTAATATCCATTCGTATCTATTACGACCTACAATGGCTATTCTTTTGTTTTTTAGTCCCATGTCGTATAATTTTGTACCATAATAATTTATTTGATTTAAAAGGTCTTTATATGTTATATTTGTATATTCTGCTTTTTTATTAATTTGTTCTTTTTTTATAAAAGCCACATTATTGCTATATTCCTTTGCTGAATTATAAATTATTTCTTTTACATTTTCAAATTCTTTTACTTCTCTTTGTTTTCTCATGAATTTTCTCCTAATATATAAAAATAAGGTAACTATTTTAGTTACCTTATTTATAATACACTATTTTATTTAAAATGTCATTACACTAATTGGTCAGTTTTTTTATTCACTATTTCACATATTAAGTCTGCTGATTTTTCTACACCTAATGTATCACTGTTTATACAGATATCATAATTGTTTGGATTGTTCCATTCTTTTTCTGTATAATGTTTATAATGATTTGCTCTTAATTTATTTATTCTTGTTATTTCTTTTTCTGCTTTTGCTTTATCTAAACCATAGAATTCTGTTGCTCTTTTTACTTTATTTTCCATATTGCTGTAAATAAACACTTTTGTTACATCTTTTCTATCATTTAATATAAAGTCAGCACATCTTCCAACAATTACACATGATTCTTTTTCTGCTGTATTTTTAATTATTTCTGATTCTTTTAAGAATAGTTCATCTGCATTGTTTAGTCCAAAATAATAACCATTATTTAAATCTGCTAAAGCATCTCTTTTTTGTTCATTATTTTTGATAAATTCTTCTGAAAGTCCTGTCTCTTCTGCTACTTTTTTAACAAATTCTTTATCATATAATTTTATTCCTAGTTTTTCAGCAACTAATTTTCCTATGTATCTTCCTCCTGAGCCATACTCTCTAGCTATTGTTATTACTATGTTTCTTCCATTTTGATTTTCTACTTCTAATTTTTCTTCAACAGTTACTGTTTCTTTATTTTCATTATTTCTTAAATGTTTAACTTCTAAGATTAATAATGTTGAAGCTATTAAGAATGCAAGTCCATCTGCAAATGGTCCAGCATATAATATTCCATCTATTCCCCATAGTTTTCCAAATGTTACCATTGCTGGTATTAAGAATAGTATTTGTCTTGATAATGATAACACTGCACTTTTTATACTTTTTCCAATTGCTTGGAAGAATATTCCTGATGGAATTTGAATTCCATTACATATTACTAACATTAAATATGTTCTAAATGCTATACAAGCAAATTCCATATAATTTGCATCTCCACTACCAAATATTGATATTAATTTATCTGGTATTGTTTGGAATAAAATAAATGCTATTGTGCTTATAATAACACTTAATCCTAATACTGTTTTTAGAGTTCTCTTTACTCTGTCATATTTTCCAGCTCCATAGTTATAACCAATTATTGGTTGTGCTCCAGCTGCAATTCCTATTATTATACTATTTAATATTTGGCTTATTTTCATTACTATTCCTAATACAGTGATTGGAATTTCTGAACCAAATTTTGATTGTCCACCATATTTTCCTAGTAAATTGTTTTCAAATGCCATAACTACAACTATGCTCATTTGTGTTATAAAACTACTTATTCCAAGCATTGCTACTTTTCTTGCTACACTTGCTTTTATTTTGAAACTTTCTTTATTTAATGTTACTGATTTGAATTTTTTAATATAACATATATTTATTATAAATGTTAATATTTGGCTTATTACAGTTGCAATTGCTGCACCTTCAACTCCCATTTTAAATACAAATATAAAAATTGGGTCTAACATTGTGTTTAAAATTGCTCCTGAAACCATTGATGTCATTGCATATTTTGGATTTCCATCTGCTCTTATTATAGAGTTTAATGTTGTTCCTATCATCATAAATGGTAATCCTATTGCTATTATATAACCATATTTTAAGGCATATTCTCTTAAATTGTCTGTACATCCAAATACATTTAATAGTTGTGGTAAAAATCCTAATGTTATTACACACATAATTAAAGCTATAATTACAGACATTGCAATTCCATTTGCTACACCTTTTCCTGCTTCTTCTTTTTTCTTTTCTCCTAATTTTAAGCTTAGATATGCTGATGCTCCATCTCCAAACATTAATGAAAATGCTAAGCATATCATTGTTAATGGGAATACTACGTTTGTTGCCCCATTTCCTAAATAACCAACTCCCCAACCAATGAATATTTGGTCAACTATGTTGTATAGTGAGTTTACTAATAGCGATATTATACATGGTATTGAGAATTTTCTGATTAGTTTTCCGATTTTTTCTTTTCCTAGTATGTTTTCTTCGTTTTCCATTTGTTCCTCCTTTTATTTTTAACAAAAAAATACAACACTTTTTGTGTTGTTCGTTAGTCATTATTCTTTTTGAATAATGTTCGTTTCCAATTATACCATTTGTGTTTTTTTGTTATTTGTGTTTCACAGTTAGTTATATTATCATATTTTTTGGTTTTTGTCAATTAAAAAAAGTACTTTTTTACCTATATGGGTATCAAAGTACTTCTTTTCTATTATTTTATTTTTTCTATTTCTTCTTCTGGTAATTTTGTTACTTCACTTATTTGCGATATTGGCATATTTAGTTTTAAAAGATTTTTGGCTATTTCTAAGCATTGTTGTTTTAATTTAATTTTTCCTTCTTCTCTTGCCTCTTTTCTGCCTTCCTTTCTACCCATATTTATATACATCTTGTTTTCGTTTCTTATCATATCTACTAATGCTAACATTTTTCCTTCACCTCCATCTATTTTTTCTATTAATTCTTTTGTTTTTTCTTCTCCTATTTTTTCTCCAAATAATATTGAGATTACTCGTTTTAATAGTTCTTTTTCTTCTTTATTTGTATTTGGTATTATTTTTTCTAACATTTCTATTGATTCTTCTGTACTTTCACTCTTTTCTAGTAACATCATTTTTGAGATTAGTGTTTTTCCTTGTAGCAGTTCCTCTTTTGTAAAATCATTGATATCTACTAAATTGTAGTTTCCTGCTTTTATTTTTACATCATCTAATGTTTCTTGACTCTCCTCTAGATATCTTTTGGCATCCCATTTTTTCTTGCCTGTGTATAAAACTATTGGGATTACTAATGGTAGTTTGTATTCTTTATTTTTTACTTTTCTTATATCTATCGCACTTTTCATTATTTCTATTTCGTATTCTAATATTCTATATGGCATTGAGCAATCTATTTTCGTTTGATGCTCTATTAAAAAAAATATGTTTTTATTTTTGTATTTATATACTATGTCTGCTTCTCTATTTTGGAATATTTTGCTTACAAAGCTACTTGTATATTTTTCTATTTCTTCTGCTTTTAGTTTTGTTTTTATTGCTTGATTTATTAAGGCAATCGCTTCTTCTTTTTTATCTAATATTGTTCTAAATATTTTGTCGTGTTTATTTGTTATATTGTAGCTTTCTTTTTGATCTGATAATTTTGATATTTTAGATTTTTTTAAAATATCTTTATATTTCAGATAGTCTCCATATGTAAAAATTTCTATATTGATTC
>ERZ791887.1229-NODE-1229-length-18503-cov-3.682242_pt1 | contig 18503 bp, 9 predicted proteins | sample MGYA00510157_ERZ791887 | MGnify/ENA primary metagenome ERZ791887 (study PRJEB30046, sample SAMN00792112) | human gut metagenome | study: EMG produced TPA metagenomics assembly of the A metagenome-wide association study of gut microbiota in type 2... | reverse complement strand
TTATAATATAAAATTATCACAAAAAAGAATAATTTTCAATAACAATACATATAATAATATCGAAAATTTAAGTGAAATTGGAGGGGAAATATGAAGGTAATAGATAAAATTGCATTAGTACTTATTATAATAGGTGCAATCAACTGGGGATTAATAGGATTTTTTAAATTTAATTTAGTCGATACTATTTTTGGAAGTATGACAGTTTTAACAAGAATAATTTATGCATTAGTTGGTATTTCTGGATTATGGGGAATTAAATTATTATTTGATGACTAAAATTGGACAAATTAATAAAAGTGTAGTATAATTAACATAACAACTGTAAAAAACAAGATAAAATTAAGACAATGGAGGATGGCTTTATGAAAAGAAAATTTATTTTTTTATTTGTTATTAGTGTTATGATTTGTTGCATTGGTTGTGGAAAGAAAGCAACATACAAAGAAACAACAAAAACTTCAGATGAAACAGTAGATCTGCAGGGAAGAGACTCTGAGATAGAACAGCTTTCTCAGCAAGTGGCTGACTTAAAAATAGCAGTCAAGGATATGCAGGATATTGTTAATGGAACTATAGCTAAGGTTGAAAATAGCAATAGCAGCAGCCAACAAAGAGGCAGTCAAAACGAACAGGAAAATTCATATGAACAGTATGTAAATTTGAAATTTCAAAAAGATGGAAAAACATATTCTGTTAGAAAAGATAATAAGGTAAAATTCTATTCAGATGTGTATTGTACACAAGAAATAACGGAAATTCCAGATTTCATTAGTTCAAATGCTGATAGCGGAAAAGCACCTAATGGATTAAATGTTTACGCAGTTAGGACTGTGAATGACGAAATTATTTATAGTTCGCAGAAACCAATAATAGTTGAAAAAGAATAGAGAATCTTGTTTCTCAGATGTGGCATTGTCACATCTGAGTTTTTTTGTGTAAAAATTTGAAATTATTTCCAAAAGATGTTATACTATAACAGATATAAAAAGAGAAAACAAATTTAGGAGGAATAAAATGTTAAGTGCAAATGGAGTAACCGTAAGATTTGGTAAAAGAGTTCTATTTGAAGATGTAAATATAAAATTTGGAAAAGGAAATTGCTATGGTATTATAGGAGCAAATGGTGCTGGAAAATCAACATTTCTAAAAGTATTATCAGGGGAAATAGAACCTAGCAAAGGTGATGTAAGCTTAGAAAAAGGAGAAAGACTATCAGTTTTAAAACAAGATCACTTTGCATATGAAGAAAACACTGTTATAGATACAGTAATGATGGGAAATAAAGAATTATATGACATAATGAAACAAAAAGAAGAAATTTATGCAAAACCAGATTTTTCAGAAGAAGATGGAATGAAAGCTGCAAAACTAGAAGAAAGATTTGCGGAATTAGATGGTTGGAATGCAGAGTCTGATGCAGCAATGCTTTTAAATGATTTAGGAATAGTTCCAGAAAATCATTATAAATGTATGAAGGAAATAGAAGCAAGAGAAAAAGTAAAAGTATTATTAGCTCAAAGTTTGTTTGGAAATCCAGATGTTTTATTATTAGATGAGCCTACAAACGACTTAGATTTAAAAAGCATAAATTGGTTACAAGAATTTTTAATAAATTTTGAAAATACAGTTATTGTAGTATCACACGATAGATATTTCTTAAATAAAGTTTGTACACATATTGCAGATGTTGATTTTGGGAAAATTAAAGTTTATCCAGGAAACTACGATTTCTGGTATGAATCAAGTCAATTAGCTTTAAAACAAATGAGAGAACAAAATAAAAAGAAAGAAGAAAAAATCAAAGAATTACAAGACTTTATTGCAAGGTTTAGTGCTAATGCTTCTAAATCTAAACAAGCTACATCAAGAAAGAAAACACTTGAAAAAATTGAATTAGATGAAATAAAACCATCAAATAGAAAATACCCATATGTAGACTTTAAACCAGATAGAGAGCCAGGAAAAGAAATATTACAAGTAAAAAATATTTCAAAAACATATGAGGGTGTAAAAGTATTAGACAATGTATCATTTACTGTAAAACAAGATGATAAAATTGCATTTTTAGCAGATAATGAAATTGCAAAAACTATTTTATTCCAAATAATTGCTGGTGAATTAGAACCAGATGAGGGAGAATTAGTATGGGGAACAACAATAACAAAATCTTATTTCCCTAAAGACAATAATTATTTATTTGAAACAGATGAAAATATAACAGAATGGCTTAGAAAATATTCAAAAGACCCAGATGAAACATATGTAAGAGGATTTTTAGGAAGAATGTTATTCTCCGGAGATGAAGCTTTAAAACAAGTAAAAGTTTTATCAGGAGGAGAAAAAGTTAGATGTGTTCTTTCAAAAATGATGCTCTCAGGAGCAAATTTCTTAATTTTTGATGAACCTACAAACCATTTAGATATGGAAAGTATTACTTCAGTAAACGAAGGAATGAAAAAATTTATAGGAAATATTTTATTTACATCACATGACCACGAATTAACTCAAACTGTTGCAAATAGAATTATTGATATTAAAGCAGATGGAAATGTAATTGATAGAGAAGTTACATATAATGAATATTTAGGAATTGAATAAAAAAAATAGAGAAGTAAAATTCTCTATTTTTTTTATAATTAATCTTATTTAATTGTTTTGTCATCATCTTTTGATGGTTCTTCAACTATAGCTTCAACTTTTTGAGTGTTTCCACTAACATATTTGTAGAAAGTTATAACAGCAAATTGCATATATGGAGCAAGCCATAATATACCAATTCCAAATGTAAATGCTGATAAAATTGCCCATCCAATAAATGAAAGTTGTAAGTAGAATAATTTAGCACGATTACCTTGCATTAATTCTTCACTTTTTAAAACAGCATCTTTTGCAGACATATCAGGATTTTCTACTGCTACTAAATAAGCTAATTGGTAGTAGAAAGATTTTGTTATAGCCCAAATCATAGATGCTATTAGAAGAATAAATCCAACAACTGTTAAAAGTGTAAAACCTGCTGATGCACTAGATGATGAAAACATTGTTGATGTAACTGCTCCAGCTGTTCCTACAATAAGAATTATATAGGCAACTACAACTAAAATTATAGGTACTATCATTTTAAAAACTGTTTGTAATGTTATTCCCCAAGATTTTTTAAAATTGCTAAAACCTAATTCTAAAAAGTCAAAAGATTTTACTTCTTCATCATTATAAACTTTAAAAAGTGTAATAATAAGACCGAATCCTAAAGGTATTTCAATTACAGCATTAATAATTGAAAATAATCCTTTTGTAGAATCTGGGAAAAATCCTTCTACAAAATTAATTACGAAAAATACTGCGAAATATGCTAAAATAATTAAAGCTGTTTTTCCCCACTTTCCAGCTAATTTTCTACGAGCTTCTGTTCTGAAATCTGATGAAATCATTTCAATTCCCCCTTTTATTTTATTTGATTTTATGATATATTAAACAATATAAAAAGTCAATAAAGAAACAGAAAAAACGACAAAAATCGAAAATTATATTGACTTATTATAATAGTAATTTGTTATAATAAATATATTCGTAACAATATAAAAAATTCAAAAAAGGAAGGAAATTAATATGGACAAAATTGTAAAAACAATAGCTGAAGAGTTAGGCATCAAACCATCACAAGTAGAAAATACTATTAAATTGATTGATGAAGGAAATACTATACCATTTATAGCACGTTATAGAAAAGAAGTAACAGGTGGTTTAAGTGATGAGATTTTAAGAAATTTAGGGGAAAGATTAAATTATTTAAGAAATTTAGAAACTAGAAAAGAGGAAATTGTAAAATCTATTGAGGAACAAGGAAAGTTAACTGATGAAATATTACAAGCAGTAGCAATAGCTAAAACTTTGGCAGAAGTAGAAGATATTTATAGACCTTATAAACAAAAAAAGAAAACAAGAGCAACAGTAGCAAAAGCAAAAGGATTAGAACCATTAGCTGAAATTATTTTAGAACAAAAAGAGAAAAAAGATATAAATGAAATTGCAAAAGAATTTGTAAATATTGAAAAATTAAGTGAAGAAGATAAGAAAAATAAAGACAAAGTTGTTGCAAATGAAGAAGAAGCAATTCAAGGCGCATTAGATATTATTGCAGAAAATATATCTGATAATGCAAAATATAGAAAAGAAATAAAAAGAATTTGCTATAGAGAAGCATTGATAGTAACAAAAGCTAGCAAAGAAGAGCAATCTAATTATGAAATGTATTATGATTATCAAGAGGCTTTAAAATTTATTCCAAGCCACAGAATATTAGCAATCAATAGGGGAGAAAAAGAGGAATTTTTAAAAGTAAAAATAGAAAAGCCAGAAGATAAAATATTATTATATATGGAAAAAGATATAATAAAAGGTGAAACACAATTTACACAAATGTTAAAAGACACAATATTAGATGCTTTTAAAAGATTAATAGAACCATCTATAGACAGAGAAATTCGTTCAGACTTAACAGAAAAGGCAGAAGAAAAAGCAATAAAAGTTTTTGGAAAAAATGCAAAACAATTACTTTTAGGAGCTCCTATTAAAGGAAAAACAGTTATGGGATTTGACCCAGCATATAGAACTGGATGTAAAATTGCTGTTATTGATGAAACTGGAAAAGTATTAGATTATACAACAGTATATCCAACAGAACCACAAAATGATGTAGTTGGAGCGAAAAAAGAATTATTAAAATTAATAGAGAAAGATAAAGTTGACATGATTGCAATAGGAAATGGTACTGCATCAAGAGAATCAGAAATGTTTGTAGCAGATATGATAAAAGATACAGCAAGACCAGTTCATTATGTAATAGTAAGTGAAGCAGGAGCATCTGTTTATTCAGCATCAAAATTAGCAACAGAAGAATACCCAGATATAAATGTTTCTATAAGAGGAGCAATTTCAATAGCTAGAAGATTACAAGATCCACTTGCAGAACTTGTAAAGATAGATCCAAAAGCAATAGGTGTAGGACAATACCAACACGATGTTAATCAAAAGAATTTAGCAGAGAGTTTAACAGGTGTTGTAGAAGACAGTGTTAATAAAGTTGGAGTTGATGTTAATACTGCAACACCATCACTTTTAGCATATGTTTCTGGAATTAATAATACAATTGCAAAAAATATTGTAAAATATAGAGATGAAAACGGAAAATTAAAAGAAAGAAAAGAACTTTTAAAAGTTCCTAAGCTAGGTAAAGTTGCATTTGAGCAATGTGCAGGTTTCTTAAGAATAATTGATGGGAAAAATCCATTAGAAATTACTGCGGTTCACCCAGAAAGTTATGAAGCAACAGAAAAATTATTAAAAAATTTAGGATTTGATAAAGAAGATTTAAGGGATAGAATAAAAACAGATGAGTTGAGACAAAAATTAAAGACAGTAGATGTTACAAAAATGGCTAAAGAATTAGAAATAGGGGAGATGACATTAAAAGATATTATAGAAGAATTAAGTAAGCCAGGAAGAGATCCTCGTGAAGATATGCCTAAGCCAATACTACGTCAAGATGTATTAAAGTTAGAAGATTTACAAGAAGGAATGATATTAACAGGAACAGTTAGAAATGTTATAGATTTTGGAGCATTTGTTGATATTGGTGTTAAATATGATGGTTTAGTACATATATCAGAAATGAGTGATAAATTTATAAAAAATCCATCAGATTTAGTTTCTGTAGGAGATATTGTAAAGGTAAAAGTTATTAAAATTGATAGAGAAAGAAAAAAAGTTGGATTATCAATGAAGGTATAAAAAGTGAAACAAGGATGACTTATAAAAAAGGTCATCCTTATTTTTAACTTTTATATTTTTCTTGAATTTCTTTAATTTCATCATAATGATTTTTTAATATATCTAAAAATACATCATCTAATGCTGGATCAAATTGAGTACCTTTGCATCTTTCAAATTCAGCTATTACAACATCTAAAGGCAAAGCATCTCTATAAGTTCTTTTTGAAGTCATTGCATCAAAAGTATCAGCAATTGCTGCAATTCTTGCAAAATAAGGTATTTCTTCACCTTTTAATCTTCCTGGGTAGCCATTGCCATCATATTTTTCATGATGATGTTTAACTATTGGAATAATATCTTGGAAAATTGTTGCAGTTGAAAGTATATGTGCACCAATAGATGGATGATTCTTAATTTCAGAATATTCATCATCAGTTAATTTTGATTCTTTTCTAAGAATTGCATCAGGTACACCGATTTTTCCGATATCATGGAATAATCCACCGATTTGAAGTGTTTTTAAATCAGCATCAGATAATCCTAAATGTTTTCCAATTAAAACAGAATATTCTGCAACTCTGTCTGAATGACCTCTTGTATAAGGGTCTTTTGCTTCAACTGTATATCTTAAAGTTTGAATACTTTCAAGATAGGCTTGTTCTAATTTTTCGTATGTTTCTGACAATTGAGAATTTATATTTTTTATTTCATTCATTTGAGCAATTGATTTTATACCAGATTCTATTAATAATAACAATTGGTCAAATTTATCACTCTTTTCACAATAACCCTGAATATCTAATCTTCTTATAGTTTCCAATGGTGGAGCTAAGTCCTTATGACCAGTAAGTAACAAAATATATAACTCTTTGTTAAATTTTCTTATTTCTTCTACGACTTGATCTCCATGAAGAGGAGTCATAATAAAGTCCAAGATTAACATGTCAAAATGTTCTGTTTTGACTTTTTCGATAGCCTCTAATGGGTCTGTAACACCTGTAAAATTATAACCAGACCTCTTTAAAAAGATTGATAAAGAATCTATAATTCCTTCTTCATCATCAACAGCAAGTATTTTATATTGCGCATTCGCTTTTTCTTCTTCTGTTTGTAAATTTTGTAATCCTTTTCTCATTTAATCACCTCTGTGGTTACTATAATATATTTAATTGTGAAATCATTATATTAATAAATTTAATAAAAATCAAGTGTTTTAAATAAAATAAACAACAAAATATTATTAATTTTGTTGTTTATAAAATACCTTATAATGGTAATGTTATATTAAAAGTTGTACCTTTATTTGCTTCTGATTCAAATGTGATATCTCCGTTAAAATGAGCTTTTATTGTTGAATATGACATATATAATCCTAAACCAGTACCGTTTTTTCCTTTTGTTGTAATCATTTCTTTAAATAACTTATTCTTAACCTTTTCTGGTAATCCAGAGCCATAGTCTTTAACTGAAATAATTAGATTATTATTTTGTTTTTCTAATATTAAATCTATATTTTCTCCTTCTTTACCATTATATGCTTGGATTGCATTTGAAATCATATTATTAATAACTTGTACTAAGCTATTGACGTCTCCATGAATAGTTGTTTTGCTATCTACATTCATATGAATATTTAAATATACAACTGCACTTTTTAATTCGTGCTTCATTAAAATATTAACTCTTTTTACAAGTTCATCCAAATCAAATGATACATTTTCTGTTTCTGATAGTGTAACAGCTTGTCCTTTTACCGCTGTTATGATATCAGACATATATTCAGTGTATTCTTTTATTTTTTCAATCCATGAGAACATATCTTTTGCTATGTCATGGTGGTCTTGGCTATTTACTTCTGGGTCATCTATTGATGAATCATATTCTTTTACCAAGTCTGTTAATCCTTCAGCTGCACCTGATATTGACATTATTGGTGTTTTTAGGTTGTGTGCTATTCCTCCAATTAGTTGTCCTAATGATGATAGTCTTTCACTTTCCATTAGGGTTTCTTGGGCATCTTTTATTTTTTGCATATCTTCTATATGTTGTGTTATGTCTTTAAATAGTATTAGTGTTCCTAAAGATGCGCCTTCTGATAATATTGAGTTTATTTCTATGTGAAAGTGTTTTTTTATTTTTTTTATGTATAAGTCAAATGATACAGTTTTTTCTGAGTTTTTGACTTTTGGTAATGCTTTTTTTATTTCTTTTAAGTTTAAATATAGGTCGTGTTCTTTTAGAAAGTCTTCGAAGTTTTGCCCTCTTAAGTCTTTTGATGTCTTGATGTGAAATGATGTTAAGAAGGTTTGGTTAAAGTCTGTTATGGTTCCTTCATCATTTAGTACTACATAGCTATCTGAAATTCTGTCTACTATTTTTTGGATTGCTATTGGAGCAATACTTAAAAAATTAAATTTTAATATAGAAATAGCAAAAAATAATATTCCTACTGTAAAAGATATTGGAGTAACAAATACTGTTATATCAATTATTCCAAAATAACCAAGCAAATTAACTAATAATGGAATAGATATTCCAATAAGAATTAAAAGAGATTGCTTGGAAAAGAATCCAGAATTCTTTTTGGATGCATTAAGAATAATTGCCATACTTATAAATAATAGACCATATGTATAAATAGTATGAACAGTAAAGTATATTCCATATGTTTGCTCACTTAAATTTAATGAGTAGTTTTTATAAAATAAATGATGGTAATTATTTGTCCAAACCATAATTAAAGTTAAAATAGGAATAATAAATAATAATAAATAGGATTTTTTAAAGTATATTTTTGTTTTTGTAAAAATAAGAGCTGTAAAAAAAAGACAAACTGGTAAAAAGCAAGTTCCTATATATATGAAATTTTCAAATGGACTTGGGTCCATTTGAAAATATTTATAACATACATTTTGCACAAGTACACCTATATCTAAAATTAATGCACAAAATAATACAGAAGAAAATGAAATTTGTAATTGTGTTAATGGTTTTTTTCTAAGTATAAAATTAAGTATAAATATTAATAAAAATGTAGATATTAATAATAATATAAATGATAAGTTAATTGTTTGCATAATTATAACCTCCATATAATTTATTTAATAAAACCGATTTTTCTAAAATAATTCATATATTTAATAATATAGTCTTTATCAATATCTTTCCAGTAAAAACCGAGTTTATTTAAATATTTTTCTGAAAAATCAAAATTGATTCTTATATTTGAAGTATATATTAAATTCATATTAGAATCAATATCGTGAATTATTCCAGATAAAGTGTCTTTTTTTGAATCATCATTTAAAATTCCATTTAAAATTTTAGACATTAATTCATCAGTTACAGCTGTTAATGTTATATTCATATTTTTTAAGCATTTTATTAAAAGTTTTATAGGCATTAATTTTGAATTATAAATATGAAAAACATTACAGAAACTGTTATATTCTAATATTTTTATTACAGCATCAGCACATAAGTCAACAGGACTTAATTCTAATGAGTGTGGTAATAAATAATCAGGAAAAGCTCCAATTTCAATAAATGATTTTAATCTTTTAGCAAATGCATTTTCTTCAACATTTTGTTGAAATAAGCCATCTGAATAACGGTTAGTTATATTTCCCATTCTTAAAATTTGAGCATCTAAACCATCATATATTGCTTCTAAGACTATTAATTCTGCTTTGTATTTACTAACAGTATAAACACCAGATATATTTTGATTAATATATAAAGATGTTTCTTTAAATATTTTTTTATTATTGATATTTTCAGGAGTTTCTATTATTGTTTCATCTTTTTCACCATTTCCAGAGACACTAATTGTTGATATATGTATTAATCTTTTTGATTCTAATTTACAAAAATCTACAACATTTTGTGTTCCAATAACATTTATAGAGTTAAATAATTCAGCATTTCCAAAATGTTTTACAAGTGCTCCAGCATTAATAACTGTTGAAATAGATGATTTAAGAAGATTATAATCATTAGTATTTAAATCTAAATTTTTTTGAGTTATATCTCCCTCAATAACTTTAATTCTGTTTTTATAGGTATTCCAATAATTTTCTCCAAAGTAGAAAATTATTTTTTTAAATAATCTATTTAAAGGATCTATATTATCTTTTCTTCTAACTAAACAATATGCTATACCAGATTCATTTTTTAGGAAAGAATCTAATATATGAATTCCAAGATATCCAGTAGAACCAATTAATAAAATATTTTTTACATCATATTTACTTATAGTTGATATATTTTCTAATTTATTTCTTTCTAACACAGAGTTAATCTTTGAATAGTCATAATTTGCCATAAAAGAATTATCAATAACTGTTTCAGTATGTTTTAGTGAAGATAATTCTTTAATTGTAGGATGTGCAAAAATATCAGAGTATTCAAAATTAAAATTATATTTTAAGGCTTCAATTTGCATTTTTATTGCTGAAATAGAATCTCCGCCTATATCAAAGAAATCATCTGTTAAAGAAATATTATCTAATTTTAGTATGTTCTTCCAAATTTGTAATAACTTCATTTCATCTGATGAAAAATTATCAGGATTTTCTTCCTTAAAGTTATTATCTTTTAAAGTTGGTATTGGTAATGCTTTTCTATCAATTTTTCTATTTATTGTATATGGCATTTTATCTAAATGTACTATGTAGCTAGGAACCATATAATGAGGTAAAAATTTTTTTAGATAATTTTTTACATCTAGTTCATTTACATCAATAGATCCATCTGTCACATAATAACCACATAGGAATTCGTTGTTATCTATAGAAAATTTATTAACTACAGATGCAGATACTCCAGGAACTTGTTCGATTTTATTTTCTATTTCGCCTAATTCTATTCTTAAACCACGTAATTTTATTTGATGGTCAACTCTGCCCAAACATTGAACTTTTCCATCAAAGGTCCATCTACCAATATCTCCTGATTTATACATTTTTCCATTTCCAAATTTATTTGGAAGAAATCTTTGTTGAGTAAGTTCTGGATTACCTAAATATCCCATTCCAACTTGTATACCAGATATATAAATTTCGCCAACAACCCCAATTGGAAGAGGCTCTAAATTATTATCAAGAATATGAATTTGGGTATTCATAATAGGGGGACCTGTTGTAATTTCAGTTTCACCATTTAAATTTTGAACGTTTGATAATACAGTGATTTCACTAGGCCCATATATATTAAATACAGTTATATCATCTGCTAAGGCTTTTAAATCTTTAACAAATTTTTCGGGTAAAGGTTCTCCTCCAAATACCATATTTTTAACTAAATATAAAGATGAATCAGGTTCTCTATTATCATATAAAATTTTCATAAGACTTGGTGTTACAGTCATAACATCAGTATTGTATTTTTTTATAAGCTTATCAAGTAATTTTGGATTTCTATGTTCAGCATTATTAGCCATAACTATTCTTTGACCATGTGTTAAAGAAACTATTATTTCATATACAAATATGTCAAATGGTGTTGATGTAACAGAAAGAAGTGTATGGACTTTTCCATCACGAAGATAGTCTAAGGCTTTAGTCATTGCTTTTGCCATATTTGTAAGTCCAACTTGATTTAGCATTACACCTTTTGGTATACCAGTAGATCCAGATGTGTAAATGATATAAGATAAATCTTGCATATTTATAGTAATTTTAGGTCTATCAAAATTATCATCATATATAGGATTATCTTGTAAATCTATTTCAACACAATTAGGAATTTCTTTTACTTTATCTTTTAGTGATTTTTGAGTAAGTACATATTGAGTTTTACTACTTTCAATATAATATTTAGTTCTATCAATAGGATAAGTAGGGTCAATATTTAAAAATGCACCACCGGCTTTAAGAATTGCAACCATTGCTACAATTGTTTCAAAAGAGCGGTTTGTCATTATACATATAATATCGTTGGCTTTAATACCATTATTAACTAGGTAATTAGCTAAACTATTAGATTTTTTATCAAGTTCTGAGTATGTCATAAATTTGTCTTCACAAATTATCGCAATATTATCAGGATGAAGTTTTGCTTGGCGTTCAATTAAATCTGCAACAGTATCGTTATTAATTTCTCCATCAGTTTTGTTGAAATCTGATAGTAATTTTTTTTCTTTTTCTGTTATCATATTAACTTTAGAAATTAATATATCAGGCATATTTGATATTTGTTTTAAAATTGATATGTAATGTTCTAAAATATTAGTAACAGTGATTTTTTTAAATAAATCAGTATTATATTCCAAATTTAAAGTATTACTTTTTGGAATAAATTCCAAAGATAGATTATATTTTGATGTTTTAGTATTTGAATATATTACATCTAAAGAATTATTTCCTATTTTTGGAGTATCTTCAAATTCATTTTGATATGTAAACATTACATCAAATAAAGATGTATTAGCATTTAATTTTAATGCTTTTACTAAAATGTCATATGGATAAGGTTGATTATCCATAGCTTTTAAAACAGTATCTTTAACTATATTCATAAAATCAATAAATTTAATATCATTATCTATATTTGTTAGTAAAGGAATATTATTAACAAACATACCAATAGTATTACTTATTGAGGAGTCAAATCTTCCTGAAATAGGACTTCCAACTATTATTTGATTTTGACCTGTATATCTATAAAGCAATACATAAAACGCACTTAAAAATAATGTATATGTGGATACTGAATTTTCCTTTGCAATATTTTCTAGAGATTCAAATAATTCTTTTGAAATTTTTGCATTTAAAGTGTCACCGTTATAGTTTTTTTGTTGAGATACTGGAAAATCATAAGGTAAATTAATTACGGGAATATCTACATCTTTAAAAGTATTTAACCAATTATTTTCGATATTTTCAAATCTTTTACTTTTATTAAATTCACATTCAAATAAAGTATAATCTGTATATTCTATTTTTTCATCTTCAATTGACTCATCATTATATAGTTTACAAAATTCAGATACTAAAATGTTTAAAGATAATCCATCTAAGATTATATGATGTGAATCAATTAATAATAATGTTTGTTTATTGTTTATATAATGTATTTCAACTCTAAGTAAAGGAGCTGTTTCAAACTCGAATTTCTTAGGAAAAGAGTTGATTAAATTTTCTATATTTATATCACCATCTATAAAAGTTTTTATTTGTAAACTTAAAGAATCCAAAACAAATTGAGCTGGTTCATCATTTACAATTTTAAAATATGTTCTAAATGCACTATGTTTTTTTATTAAAATATTAAAGATTTGCTTGATTTTTTCTTCATTTAATAATGAATTTATTAACAATCCACCAGAAATATTATATACTAGAGGATTTACAGAACTTTTACTTGCATAGTAAATTCTTTTTTGGGCATTAGATAATGGATAATAATCTTTTTTTGGTTTTTTTGTTATTTTTACTGAATTTTTTATAGAAGAATCTATAATTTTACCCAATTCTCTAATTGTTGTATTTGAATATATTACAGATATATTCAAATCAACATTAAATATATCTTTTATATCTGAAAGTAATTTTATTGCAAGCAAAGAGTCACCACCTAGTTCAAAGAAACTGAAATTAGTACCTATTTCTTCTATTTTAAAAATATTTTTCCATATTTTTATGAGCTCTTTTTCTGTACTTGTTTTAGCTAATTCTATTTTTTGTGTAGACATAGAGAAGTCTACATCTGGTAATTTTTTTCTATCAATTTTTCCATTTATTGTTAATGGAAGAGAATTTAATTCAACTAATTTAGCAGGTATCATATAATCTGGTAATGATTTTTTTAAATAGTTAATTAAATCATCATTATTTAAATTTTTGTTTGTGCTAGTGTAATAACATACAATATATTTTTTTCCTAAATGTTCTTTTATTATAGTTGCTGCTGTTTTTATATAAGGATATTTTAATAAAACATTTGTTATTCCATCAGGTTCTATTCTAAAACCATTAATTTTTACTTGAAAATCAGAACGACCTATGTAATGAATAAGCCCTAAATGATCAATATAACCTAAATCACCAGTTAAATACATTATGTTATTTTCAAAGTATTTATCATTTAAAAATTTTTCGTTAGTTAAATTTTGATTTTTCCAGTATCCATTTCCAACACAATCTCCAGAAATTGCAATTTGTCCTATCGAATTTTTAGGTAAAAGATTATTAGTATAGTCCAAAATATAAATTCTTGAATTTGAAATAGCTTTCCCAATAGGAACTGTTGAATTTGTATAGTTTTTATCTACTAAAAATGTAGTTGCAACATGAGTCTCTGCAGGTCCATAGTGGTTATATAATTTTATTCCGTTATATAATAATTTTCTAATACCATTTGTTATAACAAGTGCCTCACCAGCTGTAATTATTACTTTTACTGATTTTAAGATTAACTCAATATTAGAATTACTTTCTGCCAAAAGTCTTAGATAAGCAGGCGGTATAAAAAGAATACTTATTTTTTTATCAGCTATATATTTTGTTAATTCATTCATGTTTTTTCGGGTTGAATCACTAATTAAAACTAAAGTGCCACCACTTAACAATGATGTGAATATTTCTTGGTAGCTAACGTCAAAACTCATAGTAGCAAATTGTAATATTTTTTTATTTTGTATATTTTCGAAAGTATTACTATTATAAAGTTCATCAAAAATAAGATTTATCATATTTTTATGTTTTAGTCCAATTCCTTTAGGTTTGCCTGTTGAACCTGAAGTAAAAACTATATATAAATTATTTTCTTTGTTATAATTAAATGTTTTTATTATATCTGTACTATAGTTATCAATTAAATCAGAATTTATATTTATCAAAGAGATTTTATCAAAAGAAATTTTATTAAATTTTTTAGTACAAATGATATAATCTAATTCTGATGTTTCTATCATATATTTAATTCTTTCAATTGGATATTCAGGATCAATAGGTATAAATGTACAATTAATTTTTAGAATTGCTAATATAGATATAATTGTATCTATTTCTCTAAAAGTAAATACACCAATATTAGAATTTTCTGATAAATTATAGTTGTTTAAAAGGTAATTTGCAGTTTTATTTACTTTTTGCAATAAGTCTTTAAATGTTATTGATTCCGTATCTGTTTCAATTGCTATACTATTAGGATTTTTATTAGCTACATCCTCTATTAAAGATATAATAGAATTTGGAATATTGTATTCTAGTTTTTTATTGTATTCATATAATAAAGTTTGTTTATCTTCATTTGTAACAATTTCAATATTATTTAACAATGAGTTATCATTGCTTAAAATTTGGTTAATTATATATAATATACGATTATGAATATCATCAATTTCTTTAGAGGTATATAATGCAGATTTATAATCATAAAATATATTTAATTCACCAGTGCTGTTTATGTCTAAAATATGAATTTGTAAATCATCAGCACAATTACCATTAAAAGCCCAATTTGTAGTATAATTTAATTCACATTCAGTAACAGCTTTTGTTATTTGGTAAGAAATTAAAATATTATATAAATTAGGTAAGTTTGGTTGTTTATTACGTAAATCTTTTAAAATTAATTCATATGGATATTTTTGATGTCTAAGCATAGACATATTGTTAGTAGCTATATCTTTTGTTAATTCGGTGAAAGAATCAACATTTTCTAAATTTATACGTAATGGAACAGTACTAACAAACATACCAGTAGTATTTTTTTCTATAAAATTAGTTCTATTTAATATAGGTGTTCCTAACACAAAATCTTTTAAACCGGTAGTCCTACTAATATATAATGAATATATTGCGGTCATAAAATTAAAAACAGAAATTTTATTTTGTTTACAAAAAGCATTTATTGAATTCATTGTTTCGTTATTAATTTTATAAGTATTTCTTTTGGCTAAACATTCTATGTCATCACACAAATTTTTATTTTCAGAAGGAATACGGGCAACTTCTGGAACTGATGAGAAAACAGATTGCCAATATTCTTTATCTTTTTCAAATTTTGTACTATTAAGATAATTTTTTTCATTATTGTAAAATTCAAAATAATCTGAATAATCTGAATTTGATGGAGTATCATTATTAATTAAAGCTAGATAAGCATTAATTATTTTTTTGCAAGTTAAGCCTAATGTCCATGAATCAGCTAAAAGATGATGAATATTTAATATAAATCCACCATGAGAGTTAGGCAATCTAAAGATTTTAAATTCAAATAAATAACTATCTTGAATATTGAATACTTTTTTCATAAGTGAATTTTCAATATCTTTTACTTCATCTATATTTTTTATATCAATAATTTCTGTTTTAAAATATTTATATTCTGTAAGATATTGCATTAAATTTCCATCTTTGTATGAAAAATTAATCAAAAAACTAGAGTTATTTTTAATAACAATATTAATTGCTTTTTCTAATTGATTAAAGTCAATTTTATTATTTATATTAGCAGTTCCACAAATATTATTAACTGTTGATCCAGCATAAAATTGCTCTGTAAGCCATATAGATTTTTGTGGATTTGTTAATTCATAAACGTCCTTATTTTCCATAATTTCACCCTTTTATAAAAAATTTTAATTATACAAAACGATTATATAATTAAAAAATAGAAAAAGCAAGAAAAACGTAATAAAAAGTAGATATTTGGCACAAAATATTTTATGAAAATAATAAATGTTTGTTTAAAATAATAAAATACGTCAAAAATAAAAATAAGGTGATAAAAATGTCAAAAAGAAAAAAGAAAAACAAAGCTAAAAAAATAATAAAATCAACACTTATTATAGTAATTACATTTATAATAATAATATTTTTATACAATACATATGCAAATATAGAAATAAATCAAGCAGATTACAAAACAGAAAGAACAATTTCCACAGCAAATGAACAAACTGTGGAAAACGTAATAGAAAACAGCGAAAAAATTTCAACTATGTTAGAAAAAGCAATGGGAAGTGTTGTAGGAATATCAAAATTAAAAAGTAATGGAAACTCAATATTTTCAACTAGCAATGAAGATGCATTAGGAATAGGAACAGGAATTATAGTAACAGAAGATGGCTACATTCTTAGCAATGAACACGTAACAGGGAGTAAGTTTAGTACCTGCTATATAACTTTGGAAAGTGGAAAAAAACAAGAGGGAAAAGTTGTATGGAGTGATTCTGACTTAGATTTATCATTAACAAAAATTGATGCAAAAAATCTTTCGTCTATTAACTTAGGAGATTCAAGTAAAATAAAAGTAGGGGAAAGTGTATATGCAATAGGAAATCCTATAGGATTTGAGTTTAGAAGAACAGTTACATCAGGAATTATAAGTGCCAAAAATAGAAGTATAAAATTAGAGGAAAATAATAGTACATCATATATGTCAGATTTAATACAAACAGATGCAACAATTAATCCGGGAAATAGTGGTGGTCCTCTAATAAATCCAAATGGAGAAGTTATAGGAATTAATACAGTAAAGATCTCTTCAGCTGATGGAATTGGTTTTGCTATTCCAATAAATGTTGTTAAAGGTGTGATTGAGAGTTTTAAAAATACAGGGAAATTTGAACAACCAACTTTAGGAATTTATGTGTATGATAAAGATGTTATACCATATTTAGATAATAATATTATTACATTTACAAAAGGAATTTATGTAGCTCAGATTAATAAAAATGGACCGGCATATAATACTGAATTAAAAGAGGGAGATATTATTAATACTGTTGATAATAAAGAAATTAATACTATGAATGATTTGAGGGAGTACGTTTATACAAAAAATGTAGGAGATGTTGTAGAACTTAATATTACTAGAGGAAAAGTTAATAAAGTAATTAAGGTGGTTTTACGGAAAAAGGTAAAATACACCTTACATAATAACATCTAAATCCCTAAAATTATACTTCCTAGAAAAATCCTTAGTTTCATCATTATTCATAAAAACAGAAGAAGTATTTTTCCTCAAAAACTCAATAATATTATAAACATCAATCCAAATCTCATTATTGCCATCAACCTGAGACTCATCAAAAATTAATTGCATACCAAAATGAAGATGAGGAATATTAATATTATTAACATTTTCCTTAGTGCTGTAACCTGTCATACCCAAATAACCAATAACATCACCGGCATTAATTTTAGCACCTTCACATAGACCATTAACAAAAGGATGATTTTTTCTCAAATGAGCATAATAATAATATCTTTTTCCATCAAGACTTCGAATACCCACACGCCAACCGCCATATTGATTCCAACCCAAATGTTCAACAGTACCAGACTCTACAGCAATTATTGGAGTACCAATATTTCCCATTAAATCATTTCCTAGGTGAGTTCTTTTAAAACCATATGACCTAGAAGCTCCAAAATCATCATAATGACTGAAACTATAATTTTTTGCGATAGGTAAGAATGCTTTAATTCCATACTTGTTTTCAAAATGAGTAGTTCCATTTTCATCAGGAACTTCTATTGAATAATTACCAATAAATCCACCTAAAACAGCAGAATAGCTTTCATAATAGTAAGAATAATATTTCATATTTTTTGTTAAATCTTCCATTGTGGAACCACTATCTAATTGATTTATTAATTTGTTTAAATCGTTTTGCTTAAAGTTTTTAAAATTACCACCATTTTTACAAGCCAAATAAGCTAATAATTCAATCCAATTATATTTAATAGTAGACTCTGAATTATGAGATTTTATAT